>Ga0265293_10000201_pt1 | contig 148447 bp, 124 predicted proteins | sample Munlanlewell138R_FD_192505 | JGI IMG/M metagenome (GOLD analysis project Ga0265293, IMG submission 192505) | Leachate microbial communities from a municipal landfill in Southern Ontario, Canada - Leachate well 138R | ecosystem: Engineered > Solid waste > Landfill > Unclassified | place...
ACGTTCAACGCGGCGCTCAACTACGTCTTGCCGGCGGGCTTCGATGTGGTGGTGAACTACTACTACAACGACGGTTTCTACTGGGACGAGGACAACCGTATCAAGGAGCCCTCCTATGAGGTGGTGAACTTCTCCTTCAACTGGCGGGACCCGGCAGAGAAGGTGAAGCTCAGCCTGTGGGGCAAGAACATGACGGACACGGAGTACTCGGTGTACAGCACCAACGCGCCGCCGGCGGGTGACAACTACACGGCGGCGGCGCCGCGGACCTACGGTATCAGCGGGGAGTACAGCTTCTAGGTGATTGTTCAAAACAGGGCGCGGCAATCTTGAGTGGCGGTCTTGGTTGTGAAGGAGAGTGACATGTGGAAGAGGAACGATGAAACCGAACAACGAACAAAATCTGCGTGAATTTATCGCCGCCTGGGGCTCTGGCTATGACGGCGTGGTGGCCGCTTACCGGAAGTACCTGGCGGATGACATCATTTGGGACCAATCGCCCTTGGCGGTGACCCGTACACTCGATGAAGCCACTGCCCTGCTGGCGGATTTTCGTGACAAGGTTGGCCTCGCCATGTTCCCGGCGGATGTACTCGCACTGGTCGTAAGAGGCGAGGTGGGATTTGCCGAGCGGATCGATCACCTGACGAAGGAAGATGGTGTTGTGCTCGCATCATTCCCGGTGACGGGTGTGTTTCGTTTCGACGCCGAAGGGAAAATCGTCTACTGGCGGGAATATTTCGATTCCGCGCCAGTGGTACGGGCGATGGCTGGCTGACCAGAATCTGGCGATAGAGTCCGGCGCTCACGCCGCTCTTTTTGCGATCCTGGCACAGTAGTCGGAAATTTAGGCTGCAGTTGTGCGTAGGGGGGGAACGCGTCGTAAACCATAAGCTTCAAGTGGGAGACTGGAGGAACTGGGTTCCACCAGCTTGGAGCTTACAGCTCATGGCTCAACTGCAACCCGCAGCCCCAATTCCTGGCTTGTGCGTACCTAATAGCTATTGTTGCATTGCCCTCCGCTGGCGAATTGCCGTCGCCAGTCATTATTGCCCCGGACGCTGGGTTGATCTTTCGTGCCGCGAGGCGAGCCCGGACAGTCTCGGAAAAGGTTGGAAAATAGGATACTTTTTGACACTATGTCGAACCCGGAATCGTGGAGAATAACGATGTACGAACCCGTCAGGATGTTGCAAGGGCTGACGCTTGTGGATTTTGGCAGTGGCATGGCGCCAGCCCTGATCAGCAAGTATTTCAGTGACAATGGCGCCAGAGTGATCAGAGTCGAGTCTGCGGCCTCGGATTGGGCACGCGGTTACTACGCGGCATACGACGCGTGGTACCGGGACGCTGAAATAAAGCACTTTTCCGATCTTGGCGAGGCAGGGCTCAGTGAGCTTCTGGCGCAGGCAGACGCCTGTATTCTGGGAGGTGAAAGCTACCCCGATGAAAATATTCCCCTTGTTGCCGACCGGATATCTGCTGAACACGCCCACCTGGTGGTGCTCGACATCGCCGGTAATCCCAGGGATACGAGCGGATACGACAGGCCGTCGAGCGACCTCCTGGCGCAGGCGCGCACCGGGTTGTGTTTCGAACAGTATACGGATAAGCCCATCGTCATGGCGTTCGAGCCCGCCAGTTATGGCGCGGCGCTGCAGGGGATCTGCGGCTTGTTGGCGGCGCTGTACGAGCGCCACGCCAGCGGCCAGGGGCAATTGGTCGCCACGTCGTTGTTCGAGGGAACCCTGACATGGGTGGTGCAACTTTGGGGGCAGTACGAGCACAGCCGGCGCGAGACCACGCCACAACCCAAAGATCTCCATCCGCTGATTTTCCGCTGCGCCGATGGCATTTACATCCACATCGTGCTCGGCTCTTCCGGCTCGAAATACAAACTTTACAAGGTGCTCGGCATCGACGATCCCAGCGTCACGCCGGAAGATAGCGGCATGCCCGATCCGGGCAATACCGACAGGCGCAATTTCTTTGGCGACATCGACCTGCTGGCCGAGTATGTAGCGAAATTTGAAGGCAAGCCGCTGCTGGAAGCGCTGTGGGCGGAAGGGCTGCCGGTGGAGGAAGTCTTTGCGCCGGCGCTTTGCTGGGACAACCCGCAGGTGAAGTACAACGGCATCATCCGCGAACTGGCCGATGGCGGCAGGCAGGTGGGCAATCCGGTGATCGCCAGGCGCCATCGGGCACAGGGCACGCCGCGCCCGGTTGCCTCCGCCAAGCCGCTCGGCGGCGTCAAGGTCGTGGACTTCGGCGCCTATGTGGCGGGGCCGCTTGCGACCCGCATTCTCGCAGATCTGGGCGCGGAGGTGATCAAGGTCGAGCCGCTCAAGGGCGACCCTTCGCGCGCCATGCTGCGCTCCTACGCGTCAGCAAACCGCGGCAAAAAAGGTCTTGCGGTCGACCTCAAATCAGGTATCGAGGTTGCGAGAAAGGTGGTCGAGAGCGCGGACATCGTCACCAATAATTTCCGCAGCGGCGTTTCCACGCGTCTCGGCATCGACCCGCCGAGCCTGCACGCCCTGCGCGCCGACATGATAGTTCTGGAAAGTCCCGGCTACGGCGCCAGCGGCCCTCTCGCCAAGCAGGCGGCGTTCGACTTGGTGATGCAGGCTCTGTGCGGGCACGAAGCCAAGGGGGGTGGCGAGGGCAACCCGCCGTTCTGGAACCGTACCTATATGGTGGATTTTGCCGGCGGCATGCTGGGTGCGGCCGCATTGCTCACCGCGCTGAATTACCGCGCAAGCTCCGGCAATGGCGTGTCGTTGGAAGTTCCCCTGCTCAATGCCGGTGTGTTCCTGCTTTCGGAAGCCATCCAAGGCGCCGACGGTGAGGTGCGCGGCGCGAGAGTCCTCAACAGCAGCCAGACGGGGTACTGCGCCAATGAAGCGCTCTATCAGGCACAGGACGGCTGGCTCGCGATCGCCGCGCGCAGTGGCGCTCAGAAAGAGGCGCTGGCACGGGCGCTGGGCCTTTCCGGAATGTCTGCATCCGGTGAGTTCTGGGGAGACGCGGACGCCGGGAAAATTGCCGAAGCCGTGGCCGCGCGCAGCGTCGCCGACCTGTGTCAGACCCTCGAAGCCGTGGGTGTCTGGACAGAGCCCTGCCGCAAGGCGGCGGAGCAAGAGGTGCTCGCCGACCCCGCGTTTGAAGCCAGGGGCACCGTGCAAACCACGATTCATCCAGTCTACGGCACCATCAAGGATCTCGGCGCGCTCGTGACGTTCTCGCGGTCTCGCGCCGGTACCGACAGATATATTCATCAGCTGGGCGAACACAGCGATGAAATTCTGACGGAAAACGCCTTCACCGCGGGAGACATCGCGGGTCTGCGTGAGCGCGGCATCATTGTGTGACATGAGCGCCGCTCCTGCATTCGATTCACACCACATACGAGGGGAAATCATGAACAACGTCAAATGGACGAAAACCTGCCTGATCAGCGCGGCCCTTGCCGCGGCGGCAACCACCCATGCGCAGGGTATCGAAGAAATCGTCGTCACCGCGCAGCGGCGCGCAGAAAATCTTCAGGAAGTGCCGGTCGCCATCACGGCGCTGAGCGCCCAGGTACTGGCCAACTCGGGAATTTCCACGACTGCGGATCTTTCCGCGGTAACCCCGGGCCTGGTCATGACCAGTTCCCTGGCCAGGGCGCAGCCCTACCTGCGCGGTATCGGCACCCAGGGCACGCAGCCCGGCGAGGAGGGCAGCATCGCCACCTATGTGGATGGCGTCTACTACGCGTCGCTGGCGGCCAACTTCTTCGCACTCAGCGGCGTCGAGCGCGTCGAGGTGCTGAAAGGACCGCAGGGCACGCTGTTCGGGCGCAACGCCACCGGTGGTCTGATTCACATCATCACCCGCGAACCGCAGCAGGAAACCTTCGTGGAAGGCTCGGTGTCGATGGGCAATTACGATACCGTCGAAGGCAGCTTCTATGCCACCACCGGCCTCACCGATACCCTCGCTGCGGATATCAGCGTTTTCACCATCGATCAGGGCGAGGGCTGGGGAAAAAATCTGGTAACCGGCAAGGAAGTGAACATGCGCGATGAGTGGGTAGTGCGCAGCAAGTTGCGCTGGGATGCAACGGATCGCACCGTCGCCACGTTCTCGGCGGACTTCCAGAAAAACGACAACGACCTCGGCGCGGTGCGCAATATTCACCCCGACACCATCGGCTTTGGCGGCACGCCGTTCCGCGGCAGCATCTACGATTCGCAGGCCAACATCGACCCCTACATCGAGCAGGAAAACTGGGGCGCCTCGCTGATCGTCTCCCACGACCTGGGTTACGCCGAGCTGAAGAGCACCACGGCCTACCGCTCCGCCGATGGCCTGACTTTCTGGGACATGGACACCACGCCGATTCCGCTGATTCACGGTGCCCTCAACGAGGAAACCCGGACATTCCAGCAGGAATTCATCCTCACCGGCAGCGCCGAGCGGCTCGACTGGACCACCGGCGTGTTCTATTACGAAGCCACGGCGGAAATGGACGACCTCGAATTGTTCAGCGATCTGGTGCCGGCCCAGCGCATCAAGCGCTTCAGCGAGATCAATACCGAATCCTTCGCGGTGTTCGCGCAGGGAGACTACGCACTGACGGAGCGCGCCAGCGTCACGGCCGGGTTGCGTTACACCCGTGATGAGCGCGATGTGCAGGGCTACGACATGGCCTCCACCGGAAACCCCGCACCCTATGGCACGGTGTTCCGCACCGCCAAGGATGACGACACCTACGAAAAACTCACCTACCGCCTGGCGCTGGATTACCAGCTCAGTGATGCCACGCTGCTCTATGCTTCGTACAGCCGCGGTTTCAAGAGCGGCATGTACGCCGGTACCAGCCCCTTCGATCCGGGTGTGGAGCCGGAGACGCTGGATGCCCTGGAAGTCGGCATCAAGGCCACGGTGCTGGACAACCGGCTGCGTTTCAACGGCGCGATCTTCGCCTACGATTACCAGGACATCCAGCTGTCATCCACGGAGACCGGCGTCAGCCGCTTGCTCAACGCCGCGGAAGGCGAAGTCTACGGCGCGGATCTGGACGTGGTGGCGATTCCCTTTGCCGGCGTGCCGGATTTCGAGATCACCCTGGGCCTGTCAGTGCTCGACACGGAATACTCGGATTTCAAGGACGCGCCCTTCTATGAGCCAGCTCCCGCGGGCGGCAATGTCCTGGATACCATCGACGCCTCCGGTCACGACATGATCCGCTCTCCTGATTTCACCACCAACCTGGGTTTCAACTACAGTGTTGCGGTGAGCGACAGCCTGCGCCTGATCGCCAATGCCAACTGGTACCACAGCGACGGCTTTTACTGGGAGCCGGACAACCGCTTGAAGCAGGATGCCTACGACCTGGTCAACGCCCAGATAGGCTTCAGCACCGCGGACGACGCCTGGCGGGTGCGCTTGTTTGCCCGCAATCTGCTCGACGAAGAGTATTTCACGCTGGCAACCATCACCGGCCAGGGCGACGCCATGGGACCAGGGGCACCGCGCACCTACGGCGTGGCGTTCGATTTCCAGATCGGGCATTGATTGTTGTTCGCCAGGGGCTATGAGCTGTAAGCCATAAGCTTTAAGCAGGAGCACGGCAAGAATCGAGTTCTGCCAGCGTTTGGCTTGGAGCTTACAGTTTATAGCTCTGTTTCCATCACCAATACAGCAGCCGTATTCGCGCTGCACGATAAGAGTAAATAGAGATGCGATTCGATTATTCAGAGCAGGAAGCTTCTTTAAATGAAGAGCTGCGGCGCTTCTTGAAAAAGGTGTGCCCGCTGTCGCGGGTGCGCGCCGTGCTGGATGGCGATACCTCCCAGGTGCGCTCACTCACTGCGGAGCTGGGGGAAATGGGCTGGCTGTCGGCCGCGGTGCCCGAGGAATATGGCGGCAGCGGCCTGGGTTACGGCGCGCTGTGCGGTGTTGCCCAGGAACTCGGCAGGGCGCTGGCGCCGGCAGCGGTGGGTTCGAGTATTTTTCTGGCGACGGAGGCCTTGCTGTTGGCGGGCTCCACGGCGCAGAAGCAGCGTTATCTTCCCGAGCTGTGCAGCGGTACGTTTGTGGGTACGCTCGCGCTTGCCGAGCAACCGGGTGCCGTCACGGAAGCGGCGATTGCCTGTGAATATCGCGACGGCAAGCTCTACGGCACCAAGATTGCCGTGGCGGATGGCCAGCACGCGGATATGGCCATCGTCGTCGCGCGTGCCGGCGACGGTGTGAAACTGGTGCTCGCGCAACTGTCTGGCGCCGGTGTGACGCGCGCGCCCCATGCCAGCGTGGATCCGACTCGCCCCCTGGCGCGCCTGGCGTTTTCGGGTGCGACAGCCGAACCCCTCGGCGATGGCGGTGACTGGACGCTGCTGGAGCGCTTGCTGGATCGCGCGGCCGTGCTTTTTGCGTTCGAGCAACTCGGCAGCGCCGACGCCGCGCTGGACATGGCGCGCAGCTATTCCTTGACGCGCTACGCTTTTGGCCGCCCCATCGGTTCGTTCCAGGCCATCAAGCACAAGCTGGCCGACGTCTACATCGCCAACGAACTGGCGCGTGCCAACGCCCATCACGCCGCCTGGGCGCTCGCCAGCGATGCGGACGAACTACCCCTGGCGGCGGCCACGGCACGGGTGGCCAGCGGCGAGGCGCTGGAGCGCGCGGCGCGCGAGAACATGCAGACCCACGGCGGTATTTCCGCCACCTGGGAGCACGACTGCCACCTCTTCTATCGCCGCGCGCGCCACCTGGCTACCTGCGCGGCGCCGATTCAGTACTGGCGCGACCGCACCGGCGCCAGACTGATCGCCCGGCCCGAGGATTACCGGGCGCCCGCCATGGACGACCTGAGCCCCGAGGTGGCCGCCTATCAGGCGCGCGCCCGTGAGTGGTTGGCAGCCAATGCGCCGACCTATCAGTGGGGCGCCGGCGCCAGCGACGAAGAGCGCCTGCGCCTGTGCCGCGGCTGGATGGCCAAAAAGGCCGAGGCCGGCTACATGGGCATCACCCTGCCAAAGGAACTCGGGGGAGCGGGCGGCACGGCGATCCAGGAAGTCATATTCAAGGAGGAGGAAAGTCGCTTCATGAATGCCAGCCACGACGAGTCCTTCGGCGGCGGCCTGGTCAACATGGCGCTTCCCACCATTCTCAAACACGCAAAACCGGGCTGGGCGGAAAAACTCGCGGCAAAGACCCTCAACGGCGACATTCTCTGGTGCCAGTTGTTTTCCGAACCGGCGGCCGGCTCGGATATGGCAGGCTTTCGCACCCGAGCGGTCCGGGACGGCGATGACTGGCTGATCAACGGCCAGAAGATCTGGACCTCCGGCGCGCACAACGCCGACTGGGGTTTATTGCTGGCGCGGTCCGATCCGTCCCTGCCCAAACACAAGGGATTGACGTTTTTCATTGTCGACATGAAAACGCCAGGTATCGAGATCAGGCCATTGAAACAGATTTCGGGGCGCGCCGATTTCAACGAAGTGTTCTTCACCGACGTGCGCATTCCCGACAGCCAGCGCCTGGGCGACATCAACGGCGGCTGGACGGTAGCGCTGACCACCATGATGAACGAGCGCCTTTCCCTGCTCGGCGATCCGTCGGTGAGCCGCGACATCATTGCGCCGCTGATTCATCTGGCGAGGCGCACTCACGGAATGAGTGGCGCCAAGCTGGTGGACGAGGCGAGCTTTCGGGAAAAACTGGCCAGCTACCACGTTGTGGTGGCGGGCATGCACCATGTCACCGGAAAAATCCGCGCCCAGCTCAACAAGGGGCTGCTGCCGGGCCCCGAGGCCACCATTGGCAAGGTGACCATGGCGAAGTGGCTCCAGGAAATGGCGGGCTACGCCATGGACATGATGGGCGCCGCCGGTCAGGTGGTGGATATCGCCAGCGAGCCGGAGCTGGCGCTGATTCAGGAATCCTATTTTCATGTGATCGGTTATCGCATCGGCGGCGGCACCGAGGAAATTGCCAAGAACATTATCGCCGAACGCCTTCTCGGTCTGCCGCCCGATACCCGACCCGACAAGGACGTTCCCTTCAGCGAGGTACCTTTTACCGCACCGGCGCGAGCGGGTGCACGATAGACGATGGAGAAATCTATGCTGGCAAAACAACCCCGGGCGGTGTATTCCCCGGAACATGAACAGTTTCGTGAAACCGTGCGGCGCTTTTTCCGCGAAGCGGTAGAGCCCAATATCAAGGAGTGGGAAAAGGCCGGGGCCTTCGATCCGGATCTTTTTCGCACCGCGGCGAAATACGGCATTCTGCAAGCCGGTATGCCCGAGGAGTACGGTGGCATGGGTGGCGACTTCCTGCACCACGCCATCGTTCACGAAGAGCACGGCTACACCGTGGCGGGCGCCAGCATCGGCGGCGGGCTCGGCATCGACGGCTCCAGTTATCTGATTTACTACGCTGGCACCGAGGAACAGAAACGGGAATGGTTGCCCCGCTACGCCAGCGGCGATGTGGTGGCTGAAGTGTGCTTTACCGAACCGCATTCCGGCAGTGATCTCAGCGCACTTCGCACCCATGCCCGCAAGGACGGTTCCGATTACATCATCAACGGCGCCAAAATGTGGGTCACTAACGGTACTTACTGCAATCTGCTACCTGTCTTTGCCAAAACCGAACTTGCGGACGGTAAATATGGTACGGCGATCTTTCTGGTGGATGCAGATATGCCCGGCGTGCGCAAGACCAAGCCCATCGATACCCTGCACAAAGGGTGCTCCCTGGAGATAGAGGTGTATTTCGAGGATGTGCGGGTACCCAGGGAGCGACTGCTGGGCGGCAAGGAAAACGGTATCTTCAAGGATCTGATGCGGGTGTTGACGGATCAGCGCCTGGCGGAAGCGGCGCGCTTCCTGGCCGCCAGTGAGCTGGCCTTCGACCTGACCGTGGATTTCGTCAAGAATCGCCACGCCTTTGGCCAGAGCGTTTTCGAATTCCAGAACACCCAGTTCCAGCTGGCGGACATCCTCACCGAAATCACCGTGCTGCGGCCCTTCATCGACCAGTGCCTGGCGAAAACCGTCGACGGCACACTGACGCCCCGAGAATCTTCCATGGCCAAATTGAAGGCATCGGAAACGGAATTTTCCATCATGGACCGCTGCCTGCAACTGCACGGCGGCATGGGCTTCGCTCATGAAATGCCGATTTCCCAGCTGTGGACGCTATCGCGGGTGCACAGGGTTTACCTGGGCACGTCGGAAATCCACCGGGTGACCATTGGTAAATCTATTTGAGCTATAAGCTGTAAGCTCTACACCGTGGTCATGAACGTAGGCTACAACCCTGCCTGTTGATTCCCGTTGCATACCGTAGGGGCAATTCATGAATTGCCCCTACACGCGCAGGAAAACCAGGGATGGCGCTGTCGAGCCCCCATGGATGGGTTCACGGCGTGTCTTGAAAGGCGTGCCCCCGGGCAGCAACCGGAGCGCGGAGCTCAAAACAGGAGCACGGAGCTTCAGACACCGGAATCCGGGATTCAACCCTCTTCGAGATTCTTGAGCTCTTCGACCAGATCCTTGCGCAATTTTTTCAGGGCGGGTGTTTCCGGGAGTTCCTCCAGATTCTTCGTCATTCGCATCAGGTAGTTTTCCACCTCTCTTTTCTCCCGCTCTGAAAACCCATCCAGAATGCGGTCGGATTCCATCACCATGATGGCGCCCAGCAGACTGCCGATCTTCTTGACGCGCGGCGTCAGCGTAAGATCGTAGGAACGGCGATCCACGCTCGATATCTTGCGCGTGACCCAGTCCTTTTCCTCGAACTTGTGGATGATCTGGCCGAGCATGGCCTTGCTGAGGCCAAGCAGGCTGGCGAGTTCGCTTTGGTTGATGGTCTTGAAAAAATTCAGATAGCCCATGATGCGCCACTGGGATTTATTCAGGTTGAGGGCCTTCATCTCCTTGTCCAGATAGCTTACGAACAGCTTTGATGTCTGGTTGATTGCGAAAATGGGCATTCGCAGTTCCTTGGGTAGTTTCTTCATGTTCTGTGCATGTCGTCGGAGGCCGAAATTCGGAAACCATCATAGCGTCTATGGCTGCGAAGCCAAATGAGCACCTGCGGACTCGCCCACTGGTCCCGTCGCCCAATCACTTGCCAGCAGTATAGTAGTAAAATAATTTACTTAAATGGTTTGGTTTTTTACTATTTGGTGCTATGATGAGCCTCGATAAGGGAAGGCGGTCCGCCTTCACCGCTCATCAACAACGATAAGGTAGTCGCCGGGGAGATTCTCATGACCGACCAGGTTGTTCTCATAACCGGTACCAGCAACGGTATCGGCAAGATCATGGCCCAGTCACTGGCGCACAGCGGTTACCGGGTAATCGCCGCAATGCGGGACGTGCAGGGCAAGAATGCGGCCAGTGCCGCGGCATTGCGCCACCTCGAGGTGACCCATCCCGTGCAGGTGGTGGAAATCGACGTCACCAGTGACGCATCGGTAAGCCAGGGCGTGGCACAGGCGCTGTCTCATGCCGGGCGCATCGATGTGCTGGTCAATTGTGCCGGCATCATGTGGACGGGCATCACCGAAGCATTCAGTACCCGTCAATTCCAGACGGTGCTCGACACCAATCTCGTGGGGCCATTCCGCATGTTGAAGGCCGTGCTGCCCCACATGCGGGAAAGACAGGCAGGACTCTGTGTCACGGTCACGTCCCTCGCCGGCAGAACCATGGCACCGGGCATGGGCATCTACTCCGCCAGCAAGGCGGGCGCGGAAGCGCTCGCCGAGATCATGGGATACGAAGTGGCGACGCAGAATGTGGACACGGTGATCGTCGAGCCGGGCCCCTTCCAGACAAACCTGATCAATGCCGGCCAGGCGCCGGAAGATCAGGATGTGGCGCAAGCCTACGAAGCGCACTTCTCGCCATTTGCCATGGTGCAGGGCAATGTGGAAAAAATCGTCATGGAAAAGGGCCCGGAAAAAACCGACCCCCAGGTGGTCGCCGACCTGGTGAGGGACATCATCGAACTGCCGGTCGGGCAACGGCCATTGCGAGTGACGGCGGGGCTGGACTTTTGTGCCGCCGACCTCAATGCCGCCGTGGCGCCCCATCAGGAAAAGTTTCTGCGCCTGATGGGATTTGGTGACGAAGTCCGTGTGAAGGGTTGATGGCAGTGACCTGTAGAGAAAGCCATCATCGACTCTTCCCGCAGGAGCGGCCAAGGTCGCTCCTGTGGGGCATGTGCGTACCAGAATCGTTTCAGGCACGGATTGAACATCCGTCGACAAGGGAGCAATCATGAATACAGAAAATACCCGTCCCATCAGTTTTCAGGAGCAGGCGCAAGCCTTCGCCAGCGATCCTGCCGAGTATTTCCGGTTTTCCTACACCAACATGCACAGCCTGCCCCGCGAGGAACTGGAAGCCTTGCAACTGGCTGCGTTGCAGTATCGTCTCGACAGTTTTTACACATCCATCGCCATGGTCAAGAAAATGGCCGACAGGCAGCATTTCGATGGTATCGAAAAACTTGAAGACGTGGTGCCCATGCTGTTCGAGCACACCATGTACAAATCCTATCCGCCATCGCTGCTGGAAAATGGCCGCTTCGACAAACTGACGTTCTGGTTGAACAAGCTGACAAGCCACGATCTTGCCAATCTGGATACGTCAGGCTGCGAAGGCATCACCGATTGGGTCAAGTTGCTGGATGATGAGTCACCCCTGAAAATCAGCCACTCCTCCGGTACCTCGGGGGTCATGTCGTTCAACCCGTTCTCGAAAGACGAATACCGTCTTTTCGGGAAAACCTACCCCATCTGCTTCACGCAGGAATTCGGCGATCCGCCGGCCACCGCCGATACCTTCATTCCCAAGATGCATGTGGTCAGCCCCAGCCATCGTCACGGCGGCAATGCCTTCGTGCGGGGCACCGACATGTTTGCCGAATTCATTGCCGGCGGCGAAGAACGGGTGCACACGCTCTATCCTGGCCGTCTCGACTCCGACGTGCTCTATCTCGCGGCGCGCATTAGAGCCGCAAAAGTTCGCGGCGACCTGTCCAGCCTCAAGATCAGCCCGGCGCTGCTTGCCCGTCAGAAGGATTTTGAAAAAGAGCAGGCCAGCATGGCGCAGGACATGGAGCGCTTTTTCAATGATGTCACCACAGATCTTGCTGGCGAGCGGGTGTTCGTTCTCACCACCTGGAACATGATCTATGAGCTCGCGAAAACCGGCCTCTCGCGGGGCATTCGCGGTGTATTTTCTCCTCAGTCGGTGGTGGTGTCCGGCGGCGGAGCCAAGGGGCTGGTACGCCCCGACGACTGGCATGAACCCGTCTGCGAATTCACCGGGGTACAGCGCCTGAAGGGCGGCTACGGAATGTCGGAGATCTGCGCCAGCAATGCCATGTGCAGTCACGGGCACTACCACATCGCACCCTGGCTGATCACCTACGTGCTCGATCCCGACACCAGCGAGTGCCTGCCGCGACAAGGCACGGTCACCGGCAGGGCGGCATTTTACGATCTTCTCGCCAACAGCCACTGGGGCGGATTCATTACCGGCGATGAAATCACCGTGCATTGGGATGGCGATTGTCCGTGCGGCGCAACATCTGCGTATATCGAAGACAACATCAACCGCTACAGCGACAAGCGCGGCGGCGACGACAAAATCAGCTGTGCCGCCACGCCAGAAGCGCATAAAGAGGCGCTGGATTTCCTCACCAGTTTCGAAACGGCTGAGTAGATATTGCGCGCCATTCAAGGCGTCACACAAATATTGGCAGGTATAAACATGAATACGGCAAACCAGAATATTTCTCCCGGTGTCGCAGGTGATGACTTCGTTGCCAGCGCAATCATTCGCGGAAAAATCATCGACAGCGACCTGATGACATTCGGCGGGCGCGGTGACGGCGATTTTCGTTTTCAGTCTCCCGATCCGCAAAAACTCATCGATTTGTTGCCACTCGGGCATCCCGGCAAAATGGCGGATCTCTATGCCCTGAGTTTTTCCGATATTCTCGACTATCTGGAAGAATTGGGCCGGCGTCTCGACCTCGACAGCAACCCGCATTTGCAGAAGGCCGTGAAGGGCTCCTACATGACGGCGCCCACCACACCCTCGATTGTCGAATACTGCTATCGCGCCCTGCGCACGGCATTCCGGCGCGAGGTGATCACCGAAATGGCGGAGCAGACCGTCGGCATCAAATATCTGGAAGGCTGGGTGCCGACCACGCTGGTCGATGGCAGAACGGCCCACATTCGCGCTTTCGGCTCGCGCCAGCTGCATATCGTGGCGGGCAATGCGCCGATGATTTCCGCGCTGACCATTGCGCGCAACGCCATCACACGCAGCGATACCATCATAAAATCCCCTTCGAACGATCCTTTCACGGCGCTCGCCATCGTTCACACCATGTGCGACATGGCGCCGGATCACCCGTTGACCAAGCACATCAGTGTCGCCTATTGGAAAGGCGGCGATGAGAAATTCGAAAGCGCGTTTTACCAGCCCCACAACATCGAAAAAATTGTCGCCTGGGGTGGCCTTGCCTCGGTCAAGCATGTCACCAAATACATTCAACCGGGCCTTGAACTGATTTCCCTCGACCCCAAGCGCAGTATCAGCATCATCGGCGAACAGGCGTGCGCCAGCGACGAAGCCTTGCGTGAGGCGGGTCGCCGGCTTGCCATCGACGGCGGCGCCATGAATCAGGCGGGCTGCGTCAATGCCAGAGTCGCGTACGTGTTGAGCGGCTCCGATGACGACGGGGTGGAAGTGGCCAGAAAGCTCGGTCAATACACCTACGATGCGCTGGTGACGCTGCCGGAACACATGAGCACCAAGCCCAAGGCCATCGACAAGGAACTGAAATCCCACGTCGAAGCCATCCGTCTGCAGGAAGACTGGTACGACGTGATCGGCGGCGATGATGACGAAGGCGCGGTCATCGTCTCCCTGCTGCCCGAACCGGTGGGCTTCGCCACCCGACTCGACAGCCGCACTATCAACATCGTGCCCGTCGACAGCATGGATGAGGTGCTGAGAGCCTGCGACGCCTATACCCAGACGGTAGGTATTTTCCCCGAAGCGCTGAAGGACGAACTCAAGGATCAGCTGCCACTTTACGGCGCCCAGCGCATCGTTTCACTGGGTTACGCCACGACCACGAATATTTCTCTTCCCCAGGACTCCATCGAACCCATGCGCCGCGCCTGCAAGTGGATCGTCAACGAGCAAAGCGTGCCTGAAGTGGTGTCCCCCATCTGGCCGCCGGTGTGACGCCGTAGTTCATATCGCCGCCAGAACAGGGGAAGCATTGCCGACAAAGAGATTGCGTTTCGTGAGGATTTTGCATCACCTCAAAGAATTAAATAAACAGAGGACATACGATGAAAAACGACAAAGTCAGCAAGTCTGTAAAGCCTGTTGCGGCTTTTTCCCTCGCTGTCCCGGTGGCCTTCTTCGCCGCCGGCGCCAGCGGTCAGGGAGCATCGCTGGAAGAAATCGTGGTGACCGCGCAAAAACGTTCGGAAAGTCTGCAGGACGTGCCCATTTCCATCAATGCATTTTCCGATCAGACTATCCGGGATGCCGGTATCCGCGAGACCTACGAGTTGACCATGGTGGTGCCGGGCCTTTCCGTCAGCACCACGGGTTCGGCGACCGTTCCCTACCTGCGCGGGATCGGCTCGGTAACGGCCGCGGGCGGGACCGAGCTTCCGGTGGCGACCTTCGTCGATGGCGTCTATCACCAGAATGGCAACGCCGCCAACATGTCGCTGGCCAACATTGAACGCGTGGAAGTGCTCAAGGGGCCGCAGGGAACGCTGTTTGGCAGAAATACCACCGGTGGTCTGATCCACATCGTCACCAAGGACCCGTCCCAGGAAAGTGCGGCGGAAATTCGCCTTTCCGCCGGCAACTACGACAGTTACGGCGTGAATTTTTACGGCACCACCGGTATCACCGAAAATCTCGCGGCAGATCTGGCGGTTGGCATACAGAAGCAGGAAGAGGGCTATTACAGGAACCTTGTCACCGGCAATCGACAGGGCTTTACGGATGACACCAGCCTGAGAAGCAAGTGGAAATGGAGTGCGGAAAAAACTGCCGTCACTTTCATCGCTGACTATATCGAAAACGAAAACAGCGAAGCCTTCGTGCGCTATGTGCCGCCGGAGTCGGTGGGCATCGATGGCCGCCGCAAAGCCGGCGGCTTTTTCGAGCTGGAAGCCAACACGGATGACCAGATCGAGATCACCCGCAGCTGGGGTGCATCTATCAAGGTGGAGCACGCTTTCGAACCCTTCGACTTTATGAGTATCACGGCCTATCGCGACCAGGACGTGGGGACCATTTCTTCGGGATTCGATCTCGATTTCACGCCAGCACCCATGGTTTTCGGAGTGACGAATTCGTATTACGCCGAATATCTTACCCAGGAATTTCAGCTGACATCCAATAATGAGCAAGGCAATTCGTGGATCGTCGGCCTGTTCTATATGGACAGCGATGCTGGCAGTGATATCACCCTCTGGGGCAACGCCACCGGCAACGCCCGGTCGCGCTTCTGGGGCGATATCGCCACGGAAAGTATTGCAGTGTTTGGTGAGTACACCTTCGTTTTCACTGACGAGACCCGCTTTACCGCGGGCCTCAGATACACCGAGGACAGCCGCGAGTTCACCGGAGGCCGGACGCTGACGCTGCCCGGCGCCACGGAACCGCCACCCACTCTTGCTCCCTATCAGGAAGACGAATGGGAAGAGCTGACATATCGCGCCGTGCTTTCCCACGACTGGTCAGACAACCTCATGTTGTACGCCAGTTACAACCGCGGCTTCAAAAGCGGCAATTTCAACGCTGTCGCACCGGGCTCGCCGAGCTTCGATCCGGAAATTGTCGATGCCTATGAGCTGGGTTTCAAGGGCACCTTTCTCGACAACCGCCTGCAATTCAACAGCTCATTGTTTTTCTATAAATACGACGACCTTCAGGTCAATATTTTTCTCGGCGCCACCACCCAGACAGTCAACGCTGCGGAGGCAGAAATACTTGGCCTGGAAGCTGACCTGATCGCCGTTGTCACGGAAAATTTCCGCATCGATGCCGGCTTCTCTGCGCTCGATACCGAATATGTCAGTTTCGAAAACGTTCCGGTGATCCGCCCTGCCGTCGATGCCAGTGGCAACCCCACCGGTGGCAACCTGCCTGCCGCTCCCTATGACGCCACCGGCAATCCGTTGCTACGGGTTTCGGAATTCACCGCGAACATCGGTGCTACTTACAGCGTCAGCCTGGACAGCGGTGAAATCACCCTGAATCTCCGCGCCGCCTATACGGAAGGCTTTCCCTGGGAGGCTGACGGGCGCCTCACCGAGGATGACTATGTGGTGGTGAACGCCACGCTCGGCTGGCGCTCTCTCGACGATACCTGGGGTGTCGGTGTGATGGGCCGAAATATCTTTGAAGAAAAATATACCCGCGTCAAGAACAGCACGGGCTTTGGCGACTATCTCAATCCTTCGCGGCCGGCGACCTATAGTGTTTATGTGGATTATCGTTTCTGACGTTGATGGTGCGACCGGGAGTTTCCGGCCAGGGTGGCAAGGCACGACGAGGTAAGATTCATGAATGCACGGCAACCGGCAACGGGACAGCAAGTGGAGCAGGCGCAACGATTTTGCGAGGATCCCGCCAGTTTTTTCGATTATTCCTATACGGCGATGCATTCCCTGCGCCGCCAGGAGCTCGAGGATTTACAGCTCGCGGCGCTGCGCTACCGATTCGAACACCTCTATGCCAGCGTGCCCATGGTGAAGAAGCTCGCGGATCGCCAGGGATTGGCCGGGCTGGATACCGCGCTGGACAAGCTCGACGACGTTGTACCGATGCTGTTCGAGCACACCATGTACAAGTCCTACCCGCCGTCGATTCTCGAAAAGGGGCAGTTCGAAAAGCTGACGACCTGGCTCGACAAGCTGACCGCCCACGACCTTTCCGGTCTCGATGTTTCCAGCTGTCAGGGCGTCACCGACTGGATACGGCTGCTGGAAAGGGAGACGCCGCTGCGGGTCAATCATTCATCCGGCACTTCCGGCGTCATGTCCTTCAATCCCATGTCGCGGGAGGAATACCATGTGTTCGGCAGAACCAGTCCGCTGGTTTTTTTCCAGGAGTTCGGTGATCCGCCCGCGACAGAAGACAGCTTCATTCCCAATGTTCACCTGGTCAACCCGACGTATCGCCGCGGTGCCAACGCGTTCATTCGCGGCACCGATATGTACGCCGTTTACATTGCCGGTGGCGAAGAGCGTGTTCACAGCCTCTATCCTGGCCGCCTGGATTCCGATGTGCTGTATCTCGCCGCTCGTTTGCGCGCGGCGAAGGCAAAGGGCAGTCTGGACAGTATCGACATCAACCCGGCACTGCTCGAACGGCAAAGGGTCTTCGAAGCACAACAGGCGCGCATGCCTCAGGACATGGAGATTTTTTTCGAGCGATTGATGACAGAGCTGGCCGGTCAGCGTGTCTTCATACTGTGCACCTGGAATATGATTTACGATCTCGCCAAGGTGGCGCTGGACAGGGGCATCCGACAGGTTTTCGCACCCGACTCCGTCGTGGTTTCAGGCGGCGGCGCCAAGGGGATGACACGACCGCCTGATTGGCAGGAGCCGGTACTGGAGTTCACCGGTGTACCCCGGCTCAAGGGCGGCTACGGCATGTCGGAAACCCTTGCCAATCACGTCATGTGTCGGCATGGCAACTACCACGTCGCTCCCTGGGTCATTCCCTTCGTCCTCGATCCCGATACCAGCAAGCCCTTGCCGAGGCAGGGCGTAGTCACCGGGCGTGCCGCTTTTTACGATCTCATCGCAAGCAGTCATTGGGGTGGATTTATCACCGGTGACGAGATCACCCTGCACTGGGACGGTGATTGCCCCTGCGGGCAGCGCTCCGTGTACCTTGAAGACAAAATAAATCGCTACAGCGAAAAGCGGGGTGGCGACGACAAGATCAGTTGCGCTGCAACACCCGAGGCCCATCAGGAGGCCATGGATTTTCTCACCCGCTTCGACAAGGCGCGCTGAGCGCAAACGAAAATCTGGACAGGGGGAGCTATGCCCAGCCCTGTAAATGCCGTTCGATCAATGCCGCAAGGGCGTCGATGTGGGCGCTTGCCGCATTCAGGGCGGGAATGTAGTGAAATGTTTCGCCGCCGGCAGCGAGAAAATACTGGCGATTTTCCACGGCGATTTCCTCCAGGGTTTCCAGGCAGTCGGCCGAGAACCCCGGACAGAACACGGCGACGGACCTGACGCCCTGAGCCGGCAGGCTTTGCAGGGTCTTGTCGGTATAGGGCTGGAGCCATTCCGCCTTGCCGAAGCGCGACTGGAAGGTCGTAATCACATTGCCCGCGGCAAGGCCGAGATTTTCCGCGATGAGCTGCGATGTTCGCTGGCATTGGAGAAAATAGGGGTCGCCGCGCTCGCTGTGGAATTTCGGCACACCGTGGAATGACAGCACCAGTTTGTCGGCTTGGCCGTGCTGTTGCCAGTGGTCGCGAATCGCGTCCGCACAGGCGCTGATGTAGGGCGCGAAATCGTGGTACTGGTTGATGAAGCGCAGTTCGGGCAGCCAGCGGCGCTGACTGAAGTCGGCGGCCAGCGCCTCGAAGGCAGATGCGGTGGTGGTTGCCGAATACTGAGGATAGAGGGGCAGGGCGAGGATGCGGCGCACACCCTGGTCGACCAGCGCGTTGACGGCACTGGTGATGGTGGGGTTGCCATAGCGCATGGCAATTTCCACCGGGATGCCGAGTGCCTGGCGGAGCCCGTCCCGTTGCTGAAAACTGTATACCAGCAGCGGAGAACCCTGTTCCGTCCATACGGACTGATAGTTGCGCGCCGATTTTGCAGGGCGGGTGCGCAGGATGATGCCGTTGAGAATCAGCCACCACAGCGGGCGCGGTATTTCCACCACGCGCGGATCCCATAGAAACTGGCCGAGATATTTGCGCACCGCCTTGGTGGTCGGCGCATCGGGTGTGCCGAGGTTGATGAGCAAGACACCGGTTTTTTCCGCGTCAGCGGGATCGATGACTGGCGAATCCCTAAAAGCCATGTTCAGTTGTCCATGTCCGGTCTATTCCTCGACCCAGATCTTGCGCAGCGGTTCGCCGAAATCGTCATAAAGCGTCTTGAGCCTGGGCTTCCTGGGTTTTTCCTGGGTTTTTGCCGGGGTTGCGGGTTTGCGCCGGGCGTCGATGCTGGCGACCACTTCGTTGAGGTAGGTGCGCGGCTCGCGCGGCGTGTCAAAAAACACCTTTTTCACGGGGGCCGCATCATCGCGTCCGCTGACGCCGTTTTCCACATGCTTCACCCTGCCGCCATCCGTGAGATAGCGGTCCACATCTTCGCGCAGTTGCTCGCGCAACTCGGCTTTTGTGGGGGGCGTTTTGAAGGCCATGGTGATTGCAACAGGGTAGGGAAGTCAGCCGCTAATGGTAGTCCATCACCGGGTATCAAGCCAACGTGACCAGACCAGGTGTACATCCGGCGGCAGCGTGGAAAATACACCGAGGTCGAGCCAGGACTGGGCGGGACTGTGAAAATCGGAGCCGGCCGACGCCGCGAGCCCGAACTGGCGGCATAGGGTTGCGAACTGGCGCGTGTCCGCCGGCAGTTGGCGGCCGGATACCACTTCCATGGCTTCACCGCCCCATTGGCTGAACTCTTCGAGAAAGGTCGCCAGGCGCGTCCGTGTCATGCCGTAGCGGCCCGGGTGGGCAAGCACTGCCACGCCGCCCGCGGCGCGAATCCACTCGATGACCTGCTCGGGAGACGGCCAGCCGACCTTGATGTCGCACGGCTTGCCGGCACCGAGAAATTTTTTGAAGGCGATGGACTCGCTGGCGACGAAGCCGATGTTGACCAGGTGGCGGGCAAAGTGGGGGCGGCCCAGGGTACCGCCGGCGGCTTCCTTCAGGGCGCCTTCGAGAGGGTTCTCTACGCCGTATTTTTGCAGGCGCTCGGCGATCATTTCGGCGCGGCGCTTGCGCGCCAGGGTCTGGTGCGCGATGGCCTCTGCCACGACGGTTGCATCGAGATCGATGCCGAGCCCGACGATATGGATGCTGTATTTGCGCCACTGACAGGAAAACTCCACGCCGGGCACGATGCGCAATTCGGCAGGTACACTGAGGTCGCGATAGGCCTCGACACTGTCGTGATCGGTGATCGACAGCAACTCGAGGTCGCGGGAGTGGGCTCTGTCCACCAGTTCCTGCGGGGTCAGCGTGCCGTCGGAGGCGGTGGTGTGGCAGTGCAGATCGAATTTCATTGCGTCACAGTTTACAGTCTACAGCCGGCGCTTCACAGCACAACGGCCAGCAGCCCCGATACTGACCACTGTGAACTGTGAACTGTGAACTGACAACTCCGAACTCCCCTATAATCCCCGCCATGAACCAGGTAACTCCAATCGACAGCAATCAGCAGCGCCGGGTGATCGAAGAAACACAGCGTTTCATTCGTGTCGGTGAAGAGCTCTTCGCGCGCTCCTTTGCCGATATTCCGGTAGTGTTCAATCTGCGGGGCAGGGCATCCGGCATGTACCGGGTGAGGGGGCGTGAGCGCCAGATCCGTTACAACCCCTGGCTGTTCGCGCGCTACTATGAGGATTGCCTGGCATCCACGGTGCCGCACGAGGTGGCCCATTACCTGGCGGACGTGATGTTCGGATTGCGAAACATTCGTCCGCACGGCAGTGAATGGCGGGCCATCATGGCCGCCTTCGGCGCGGATGCCAGCGTCACCGCCGATTACTCCCTCGACGGTATTCCACTGCGCCAGACTCGCAAACATGGCTACCGCTGCGCCTGTGACACGCACTGGCTGGGCGCGCTGCGCGACCGGCGCGTACGCACCGGCAAGGCACAGTACCGCTGCCGCCGCTGTGGCGAAACGCTGCAGCCGGTATGAGTTGGTGGGTATACATGATCGAAGCGGACGACGGTTCGCTCTACACCGGCGTGACTACCGACATCGCGCGGCGTTTTCGCGAACATCAAGGCGCCGGGCGGGGCGCCCGATATTTCAAGGGGCGTCGCCCCCTTGCGGTGGTGTACCTGGAGTCCCAGCCCGACCGGAGCGCGGCGCAGCGGCGGGAAGCGGCCATCCGCAAGCTCAAGCGCAGCGACAAACTGAACCTCAAGCAGAATGTGATGATTTTTCATGACTGATGAAAGCCCCGACGTCAATGTCGATCTCGCCGACCCGGAAGTGCGCAAGGCGTTGCTCAACACCGAAACCGCAAGGATTCCCTGGCGCGAATTACAGCGTTACTTCGCCTCGGGAGCTGCCATCGCCGTGGCTGCGGAACTGGATCTGGTGGCGGTGGCAGCGGAAGTGATGGCGGACAACAAGGCGGCAATGGAAGCCTGGATCAGCCAGGGCCAGGTTGGTCCGGTGAGCGATCAGCAGGCGCTGCAATGGTATGATGCCGATGCTCTGGTGTGGGCGGTGGTGCTGAGCCCCTGGGTATTCGTTCAGCACGCCGGGCGCTGAGCACAAAAAAAGGCACCGTTGCGGTGCCTTGGTAGGGAAAAGCAGGTTTACAGCGCAGAAACTTTCTGTTGGCATGCCTGGGCGTTGAAGCCCTGCCACTGATCCTGACGGCCCTCGCGCCAGCCCCGCAGCCACTCCTGTCCGGTATTGGATTCCGTCTGGAAGGGACATAGGCTTTTGGTCTTCATGTCGTAACCGGCCTGGTAACCACGGAGGAAAGCACGGTGGGCAGCGTCGCGTTTCTGTTTTCTCATAATGCAAAGCTCCTGACTTTGTTTAACCCGTTGCGGGTAAATGACGAAGGGGTCAATGCCGAATGACGATTGCGCCCGAGGTTCAGTCAAATACGCTGAGGGCCTTGAGCATGTCACCCGGCCTTCCAGTGGACCAAATAGGGGTAGGGCTGTCTAAGACTTTATGGTTATATGCTCGCGACGTTTCGCGGTGGGTTGGGCTATAAGCTGTAAGGTTCGGGCGGAATTCTGTCCGACAATGCAAATCGTTGTTCAAGAGCCTTGTTTTTCAGGCCTTGGCGGTCGAGCTACAGGGTTTTATATCCTGCCCTGGAGCAACAAGCATCCACCGGGACAGGGTAAAATTTCACGCATTGTGCAATCTCCACCGCTAACCGGGAAAGAGTAGGTATGGCCAGCCAGGAAATTTTCGTCAACTGCCCGAAAGGCATGGAAGCGCTGTTGCGCGAGGAGCTTCTCGCCCTTGGCGCAAGCGCGGTGCGCGAAACCGTTGCCGGGGTCTACGCCAGCGGGGATGCGGCCTATCCATACCGGGTCTGCCTGTGGTCGCGAATCGCCAACCGGGTGCTGTTGCCGCTGGCGCGCGTCGAGGTGAACAGTGCCGAGGAGCTTTACCAGGGGGCGGGGCAGATCGACTGGTCCGCCCACATGGACAGTGCGACCACCTTCGCGGTGGATTTCGCGGGGCGCAGCGACGCCATTCGCCATTCCCAGTTTGGCGCGCAGAAGATCAAGGATGCCGTGGTGGATCAGTTCGTCGCACGCTGTGGCGAGCGGCCTGGCGTCGACCTGAAGTCCCCCGATTTGCGCATCAACGCCTATCTCGCCAAGGGGCGCGTGGCGCTCAGCCTCGATCTGTCCGGTGACAGTCTTCACAGGCGCGGCTACCGCGTCGCCATGGTGCCCGCGCCACTCAAGGAAAATCTCGCCGCTGCGCTGTTGCTGCGCGCGGGGTGGCCGCAGATCTGCGCGCGCGGCGGCGCCCTGATCGACCCCATGTGCGGCAGCGGCACGCTGTTGATCGAAGGCGCCATGATGGCCGCGGATATCGCCCCCGGCATTGCCCGCAGCCGCTGGGGTTTCCGCCGCTGGCGCCAGTTCGACGCAGAGCTGTGGCGCGATCTGGTCGACGAGGCGCAGGCGCGCGCCGCTGTGGGGCGCAAGCGCGAGATTCCGGAAATTCGCGGCTACGACAAGGATGCCCGCGCCGTTGCCGCGGCGCAGGAAAACATTGTCGCCGCGGGCCTGGAGCATCTCGTGAGAGTGTCGGCCAAGCCCTTGCAGGCCGTGAAAAAGCCCACCCACAAGGCGCTCGAGCCCGGTCTGCTGATCACCAATCCGCCCTACGGCGAACGCTGGGGCGAGGTCGAGGAACTGCGCCCGCTCTACAGGGAACTGGGGAACGTGGCGCGTACGGAGTTTGCCGGCTGGCGCCTGGGGGTGTTCACCGGCAACCTCGATCTCGCCCAGGAACTGCGTTTGCGGGCAGATAGAAACTACGCGCTCTACAACGGTACGATTGCGGCGAAACTTTTTCTCTACAGCCTGCGGGAAGAAGGGGCGGAACGGGCCGAGCAGCGCGAGAGACCCCTGTCGGACAATGCGCGGATGCTGGTCAACCGCCTGCAGAAAAATGCACGGCGCCTCAAGCCCTGGCTGACGCGCAGCGGTGTGAGCTGTTATCGCCTTTACGACAGCGACTTGCCGGAGTACGCCGTGGCCATCGACCTGTACGGCGACGCCATTCACGTGCAGGAATACGCGCCACCCGCCAGCGTCGACGCCAACAAGGCCCGTCAGCGTTTGCGCGATGTGCGCCAGGCGCTGAGCCATCTCTACCCGCAGAGCCGCGACAAATTGCATTTCAAGGAGCGCCGCCGCCAGAGTGGCGACGCTCAATATCAACCCCAGAATCCGTGGAACCGTAAAGCCCAGGGCTTCGTGGTGACGGAAGGGGCGGCGAAATTCGAGATCAACCTGGACGATTACCTGGACTCGGGCCTGTTTCTCGATCACCGTCCGGTGCGCGCAATGATCGGCGACATGGCCAGGGGCAAGCGTTTTCTCAATCTTTTTTGCTACACGGCGGCGGCCACGGTGCAGGCCGCGCTGGGCGGCGCCCGCGAGAGCCTGAGCCTGGACATGTCCAATACCTACCTGGAGTGGGCGAAGCGCAATTTCGAGCTCAACGGTCTCGATCTGCGCCGCCATGCGCTGCTGCGCGCCGATTGTCTGGAATGGCTGGCAAAGGGAGAGGGGCAGTTCGACCTGATCTTTCTCGATCCGCCGACGTTCTCCAATTCCAAGAAAATGGTGAACGTTCTGGATATCCAGCGCGACCACGTGCGCCTGGTGGAAGACGCCATGGCGTTGCTCGCCGCTGGCGGCACACTGATTTTCTCCAACAATTTCCGCCGCTTCAGAATGGACGAGACCCTTGCCAAGCGCTATGACATGGAAGATATTACCCCCCGCACGATACCACCGGATTTCGAGCGCAATCCCAAAATCCATCATTGCTGGTTGATCCGCCACAGGGGGGATCGGCAAGACCGCTGACAGATCGGCAAGTCAGGCGACAGGGCTGTTTGTGGCCCGGAACTCGCCGCTGCAGTGCCGCAATACCTACGGAGACCTGATATGAACACGCTCATGCAAGCGAACACGAACGTCGTCGAGATCACTTACGAGAATGCCCAGCAGTATCTGATCGACGAGTCCATGCAGCGCCCGGTGCTGGTCGACTTCTGGGCCGACTGGTGTGCGCCCTGCAAGGTATTGATGCCGCTGCTGGAAAAGCTGGCCAACGAATACGCCGGTGATTTCCTGCTCGCCAAGCTCAATGCCGAACAACTGGGCGAAATCGCGTCCCAGTTCGGGGTACGCAGCCTGCCCACGGTGGTGGTGATGAAAGAGGGCCGCCCGGTGGATGCTTTCCAGGGAGCGCTGCCGGAAGCGGAAATCCGTAAGTTTCTCGACAAGCACCTGCCCAAGCCCTGGGAGCGCAAGCTCGCCGCCGCGAACGAAATACTCCAGGCGGGCAATGCCGAAGAAGCGCTGCCACTGCTGCGCGAGGCCTACAGCGACTCCGGTCACGAGGCCGCCATCGCGCTGGCGCTCGCCCAAGCCTGTCTGCAATTGCGCCAGTTGCAGGAAGCTCGCACGGTGCTCGAAGCGATCAAGCTCCAGGACCAGAACGCGCACTACGACCAGTTGCTCGCGCAGCTGGAATTGATGGAAGAGTCGTCGAAAACGCCAGAAATTCGCGAACTGGAAGAAAAACTCAACAACGACCCGGACAACCTGGAACTGGCCTACGAGCTGGCCGTGCAGTTCAGCCAGAACAACCACGAGCGCGAAGCGCTGGAGCTGCTTTACGGCATCCTGCGGGCCAATCGCGAATTCCGCGACGGCGGCGCCAGAAAAATCTACCTCGACATTCTCGCCGCACTCGGCAAGGGCAATCCGCTGGCGATCGAATTTCAACGCAAGATCTATACGTTGTTGTACTGAGTTGGTTTTTTTAGTTATCAGTTTTCAGTTGACAGTTAACAGGGGGGGGCCACGCTCATCCTGTGAACTGTGAACTGTGAACTGTGAACTGTGAACTGTGAACTGTGAACTGTGAACTGTGAACTGATTCGGGCCAACCATGTACAAATTCTGTTTCTACGTTCCCGCAACCCATCTCGAGGCCGTCAAGCAGGCGGTTTTCGACACCGGCGCCGGGCGCATCGGCGACTACGACCAGTGCTGCTGGCAAACCCTGGGCCAGGGCCAATTCCGCCCGTTGGAAGGCAGCAATCCATTCCTCGGCAAGCAGGGCTGGGTGGAGCAGGTCAGCGAATACAAGGTGGAAATGGTCTGTGAAGACCATCTCATCGAAGCCGCCATCCAGGCGCTGTTCGAGGCGCATCCCTATGAAGAGCCGGCATATCATGTGGTGCAACTGGAAGAGTTTTGATAGGTCTGACGTCTGGTGATTTTTTCTGGTCTCAGGGATGTTTAGAAGTACTCAGCGGTCTGATAAATCCTTTAATAAACAAATGGCTGTAGATCAGTGTGGTCTGCTGGGTTGCTCCTTCGGCTCCATCTCCGCAAAGTTCCAGATCCGGTTGGTACTACGGTTGCGGAAACAGGGTAATCAAACGATTTTAAAGAGGTGTTTTTCGAGACAATGCCCTATTTGAAACCTATGATTACCCCGTTTAGATAACCAGTGCTTACATTTGTAGCCGAACTGGTGGTCCGCGTTGAACAGGTGAAAACCAAGCAACGAGAGCTGGACAAGGCCACGGCTCGCTTGGCACTGAAGTGAGGAGCATTTGAGGTGCGGCTATGACAACGCTCACACACGACGGAAATTATCAGGATTTGCTGGAACATATCTCCCGCACCTACACAACAGGCCGTGCTGCGGCGCTGCAAGCGGTCAATACCCAGTTGGTGAATACCTACTGGCAGGTGGGGCAACACATTGTGGAGTTCGAGCAGGGCGGCAAAGATCGTGCCGAGTACGGCGCGGGGCTGATCACCAGGCTTGCTGCCGATTTGCGCCTGCGCCACGGTAAGGGGTTCAGCCGCAGCAACCTCATCTACATGCGCTTGCTGTACCTGCGTTACCCAATAGGTCAGACGCCGTCTGACTTATTGAGCTGGTCGCACTATGTGGAGCTTCTGATGCTGGATGACCCGCTGGAGCGGGGGTTCTACGAGCAACAAGCCATTGCGGAACGCTGGTCGGTGTCAGAGCTAAAACGACAGAAAGCCTCTTCGCTGTTCCTGCGCTTGGCCGCCAGCAAGGATAAGGCGGGCATTCTGCAACTGGCACGGCAAGGCCAGGTCGTTGCACAGCCGGAAGACGTACTGCGTGAGCCCTATGTATTTGAATTTCTGAAAATTCCTGAGGCTGGGTTGGTGTCTGAAACGCAGCTGGAAACGGTACTCAGCCAGCACTTGCAGCAATTCTTGCTGGAGCTGGGTAAAGGTTTCACTTTTGTCGGCCGGCAATACCGCATCACCTTGAGCGGCACCCATTACCGGGTAGATTTGGTGTTCTATCACCGCATTTTGCGTTGTTTTGTGCTGATTGATTTGAAGCTGGGCAATGTGCGGCACCACGACATCGGACAGATGAATCTTTACCTGGGCTATTTCGCCAAGGAAGAAAGCCAGCCGGATGATAACCCGCCCATCGGCATTATCTTGAGCCGCCATAAAGACGAGCTGTTGGTGGAATACGCCACCTACCAGATGAACAGCCAGCTTTTCGTGCAGAAGTACCAGCTCTACCTGCCAGACCGCGAAGAACTACAGCGTGAAATTGAACAAACCTTGCGGGAGGCGGGCGAAGAATGAAACTCAGCACCAGAACATACATGGGTAGTTTGTGGAGCGTGAATTGCGTTTTGCGCTCCACAAATGGGTTTGTGGTGTACAGGCGCTCCACAAAAGTCCAGGGCAGCGTAAAAGGTCTATCCAATCCCGAAGCTTGCAGAATGAATGCAGTAAGGGTTTTTGTAGCCTCCCAATGCAAATCAATGACTTATGTATTTTTGCAGCCTGAAGTTGCAGAAAGGCTGCAGAAAGAAAGGCAGGTATTGCGATGAAACTGAAATTCAAAACCCAGGCCTACCAAACCACCGCCGTGCAAGCGGTGGTGGACTGCTTCAAGGGGCAGCCACCGGCCTCTAATGAGGCTATCAGTTACCGCATCGACCCCGGACAGACCAAGGCGAAGACGGACAGCTTGTTTTCCGACGCAGGTTTCAAGAATGCTGATCTGCTGCTGTCAGATACGGCTTTGCTCGACAACATCCAGCAGGTACAGCGTACCCAGAATCTGCCTATTTCCGATGCGCTGGCCAAGACCAGGATCGCTCGCGTGAATCTGGATGTGGAGATGGAAAGCTGATGGAAGTGGTAAAGTAGCGGATGCCGGGCCGTTTATCTTCTGAGATGGACAGCCATAACTTGCAGCCGTTCGTGCCCAAGCTCTCGGTTGATGATTTGTTGTGCTCTGTATCCAGGGTTTACTGTGCATCGCTCAGCGTTTTGGCAGATAGCCTTTGGGCGCTGCTGGATGTGGATTTTGTGTGCCTGAATCAATAACCCAGTCCCGCCAGATGGTGCACCGCCTGTCACACCTCGCGCTGGGCTGCAGTGGTGATTGGCATGGCGCGCTCCCGCGCTCCGGCCTTTCGGGGCGATATGATCACTCCTGCCTGCATAGGGCAGCTGGAAAAGCAGCGATTCCCTTCGACGCAAGCCAAAGGCGACCTGTAGGAAAGGGCTCATGCGTACGAAGAGCCAGCATATCATGTGGTGCAACTGGAAGAGTTTTGATAGGTCTGACGTCTGATGCTGGACGTCTGACGCTCAAAGGCAAAAAACGGTTTGTGCCATGTTGCCGTTCCTGCTTGGTACTCCACCAACGAAGCGCGGTCTTCTTGGCGTCCAGCGTCAGACGTCAGACGTCAGACGTCAGACGTCAGACCTCTTAACCATTCAACACCTCCACCGGCGAAACATCCAAAATCCCCCGGCTCGCCGCATACCCCACCGTGGCAACCACCACCGATGACAGCAGTGGCACTGCGATCCACAGCAGCGGCGAGGGTGTGAAGCGCATTTCAAACACCTGAATATACAGGATCGCGGTGGCGATTTCCGCGCCAGTGATGGCGAGGGCGCCGGCGATGAGGCCGATCAGTCCGAACTCCATCAGACAGGCGTTTCTCAGGTAGCCACGGCTGGCGCCGAGAGCGCGCATCAGGGCGCCTTCCTGGCGCCGGGTTTCGGCCGTGGATTGCAGCGTCGAAAACAGCACGGCGAAGCCGCCGAGCAGGATGAACAACATCACCAGTTCGACGGTGATGCTGACCTGGCTGAGAATGAGCTGCATGCGTTCAAGAATGGCGTCGACATCGATCAGCGTCATGGCGGGAAATTCCCCCGCCAACTGGCGCAGCAGATCGCCGTTGCCGGCGGGCAGGTAAAAGCTGGTCAGATAGGTCGCCGGCATGTCGGCGAGCTGTTCCCCGGAAAAAATCAGAAAGAAATTGGGGGAAAAGGATTCCCACACCACCGAGCGCAGGCTGCTGACGGTGGCATCGAAACGGGTGCCACCGACGTTGAAGCTCAGGGTGTCGCCAAGGCTCAGGCCGAGGCGCTCGGCGTATTCCGCTTCCACGGAGACCTCGCCGTAGCGCGGTGGCCAGGTGCCCTGCAATATCTCGTTGTCGCCAGCCAGGTCATCCGTCCAGGTGAGGTTGTGCTCGCGACGGTTGTCGCCGGCGCGCGCCACCGCCTCGGCATCGCCGTTGATGGCCAGCATGCGCCCGCGAACCACCGGATAAAACGGACGCGTCCGGGCGCGCTCCTGCAATGCGGCGGACAGTTCTTCCACCTGTTCGGGATAGATGTTGAAGGCGAAGTGGTTGGGTGCGTCGCCCGGCAGTTGCAGGCGCCATTCGTCGAGCAGCCCGGTGCGCAACTGGGTGACCAGGATCAGCAGCATCAGGGTGATGGTAAAAGCCATGATCTGGCTGGTGCTGATGGCGGCGTGCAGCGCCAGGTTGCGGATACTGCGGCTCAAGAGTGATGACGGCCGCACCAGCGCCTTGAGGCGTTTCAGTGCGGCCTGAATGCCGCCGCCGACAAGCAGCAGCGCGAGCCCGGCGCCGAGCAGGACGAGAAGCATTTCCGTGAGGTCGTCGAACAGCAGGAACAACAACAAACTCTGGGAGCCCGCCGCAAGGCCATAGACCAGCCATGCCGACAGCGGCTGGGGTGTGAGATCTCGGCGCAGCACCCGTAGCGGTGTGGTGGCGCCGAGGTGCAATACGGGTGGCAGCGCGAAGCCCGCCACCAGCAGCAGCGCCGACCCCCAGGACGCCAACCAGGGAGACCACCCGGCGGCGGGAAGTTGCAGGGGCAGAATGGGCGCCAGGGCCCGGGCGATGAGCCAGTGTGCGGCCCAGCCGAGGACGCTTGCCGCCATGATGGCGACGCCGGTGAGAATCAGCAGCTGATAGATGTAGAGCCGCAACACGCGGCGCCGGGGTGCGCCCAGACAGCGCAGCATGGCGCTGGTATCGAACTGGCGCTCGCTGTAGCGTCGCGCCGCCAGGGCGATGGCGATGGCCGCGAGAACGATGGTCAGCAGGGTGGCGATGCGGATGTACTGGGTGGCTTTGCGCAAGGTGGCTGACGCGCGGTTCTCGCCCGTACCCGGCTGCGCCAGGCGCTGGTCGGCCGCAAGCCGGGGTTCCAGCCATGCCTGAAACCCCGCGATGTCGCCCCCGGCGAACAGGCTGCGGTAGCGAATGCGGCTGCCCGGGCCGACGACCTCGGCGGCAGCCAGGTCCGCCTCGTTGACCAGCATTCTTGGAGAGAACTGAAAGAGTCCGCTGCCCTGGTCGGGTTCGAAGGTGAGAATATGGGTGATCTGCAGATGTGTGGCGCCGAACTCCAGGGTGTCGCCGATTTCGGCGCCGAGGCGCTCCAGCACCCTGGCGTCGACCCAGGCGCTGCCGGGCGCGGGAATCCGGTCCACCGCCTGCGGCGGCTCATCGGTGCGGGATTTGACTTCAAGTTGCCCCAGTAATGGATAGTCGTCGCTCACTGCCTTGACGCTGACGAGCAGCATTTCGTCGCCGTAAAAGATGACCGAATCGAAACGATGAATCTGCGCCGAGGCGATGCCGAGTTCGTCGGCCTTGGTGCGCCATGCCGGATCGGGCTGGCCGTTGCTGCGCACCACCAGGTCGCCGCCGAGCAATTCCGCCGACTCCACACCCATACCGGCGCTGAGTCGTTCGGTGACCAGATTGATGGCCAGCACCGCGCTCACCGCGATCAGCAGGGAAAACAGCAGGGTGGCGAGTTCGCCGCAGCGCCAATCGCGGCGCAGCAGTTGCAGCGCAAGGGAGAAACTGCGCATCAGCGATCGTTCACCAGGCGGCCATCGCTGATTTCCAACTGGCGCTGGCAGGCGGCGGCGAGTGCGGCATCGTGGGTGACCAGCACCAGGGTGGTGTTCTGGCCGAGGTGGATGTCGAGCAGCAGATCGATGATCTTGCGGCCGGTGGCGCTGTCGAGGTTACCTGTCGGCTCGTCGGCAAAAAGAACGTCGGGGCGCGCCACGAACGCCCGTGCGATCGCCACGCGCTGCTGCTCGCCACCGGAAAGCTGGCGCGGGTAGTGATTGAGGCGGGCACCGAGCCCCACCCGTTCGAGCCACTCGCGTGCCTCGTCGGCGCCATCGCGGCGTCCGAGCACTTCGAGCGGCAGCAGCGTGTTTTCCAGCGCCGTTAGTGACGGCAGCAGTTGAAAGGACTGAAAGACAAAGCCCACATGGGCGCCGCGCACCGCGGCACGGCCATCCTCGTCGAGCAGGTCCAGGCGTGCGCCGCACAATTCCACGGTGCCGCGGCTCGGTGTGTCGAGCCCGGCAAGAATGCTCAGCAAGGTCGATTTTCCTGATCCGGACGCACCCACCACCGCCACGGTCTCGCCGCGGTCGATGGAAAATGTCATGCCGTCGAGAATGCGGAGTTCGCCGTCGGCGCTGGCGACGGTCTTGCCGAGACCAGACGCAGCGAGAATCGCTGGCCCGGTGAACGGAGCTGGGTGGGCGTTGTCCATGAAAGTCCTGAGCGGGTGGCGGGATCGGTGCAGGGAGATGTATACAGGTTTTACCGGGCATGGGCAATTTGATCGCATGCAAATTCCTGTAAAGGCGAGATTCTCGCTGGTCGGGCCTGAAGGCGTCGGGAGGCTGAGTCAGGTTGTTCGGCTGAGTTTCACGTTACACGTTACACGCTTCACGTAAGTGCCTGTGACGATGGCATCGTTAAACTCTGGCAGAACGCAGTTCCTCCAGCGCGCCTGCTTGAAGCTTACGGCTTACAGCTCGCACTACAGCTGGCGCCACAGCTCGCCCTTGCCCCACCCACGGCTGTAACCTGAATTAAAGGAGAGACCCCGATGAAAAGTAGAGCTTTGCGCTACGTCCTCGCCCTGTGTGCAAGCTTCACCGCGTTGCCCGCCCTGTCGGCGACCCTGCTGGTGCTGGGGGACAGCATCAGCGCCGCCTATGGCATCGCCGTGGAAGATGGCTGGGTGAGCTTGTTGCGCGAGCGCCTGCAGGCGCGCCATCCCGCCCGCTACGAGGTCGTCAACGCCAGTATCAGCGGTGAAACCACCGCCGGCGGCTTGCGACGCCTGCCCGCGCTGCTCGAGGAGTACAACCCCGACACGGTGATCGTCGGCCTCGGTGGCAATGACGGCTTGCGCGGTCTGCCGTTGCAGCAGATGGAAGACAACCTCAGCCGCATCGTCGCGCTCAGCCGGGCGCAGGGCGCCGAGGTGGTACTGCTGGGGATCGAGCTGCCACCCAGCTACGGCGCGGCGTTCAATCGGCGCTTCCAGCAGGTGTACCGGAAGGTCGGCGATGCCAACGACGTCCCGCTGGTGCCCCTCGGCTTCAGTCTGCTGAAGGACCGAAACATGCTGCAGGAGGACGGTATTCACCCCACCGAGAAGGCACAGCCCATCATTCTCGACCAGGTGTGGCCGCTGCTCGAAAAGGACGCTGACTAGCCGCAACATTGCCTGCGCTGCCCTGCGCCTCTAAAATGGCCTGCCAATAGACCGTCCCGCCGAGGCGCGATGCCGAAACGGCAACAGACCGCGCGCCGCAGAATCACGAATCCGGAGAAGAAAACCTATGACCAACACCAGCGCAAGGCTCATGAGAGCCATCAGCGAAGAACTGGCACAGAAAATCATTCCCGAATTGCAGTCCGCGGATGCCATCGAACGCGCCCGCCTGTCCATCGGGGTGCTGCAGAATCTGGCCGCCGACCTCGACGTTCTCACTGAAGTGGCTACCAAGCTGGTGCCCGAGTATCGCGCGGCGATTCAGGCGGCGCTGGACAATCTGCCGGCTGCCATTGCCCCGGATCAGGCTGCCACCTGGAACCAGGCCTACACCGCCATCGCCAGCGAGGAAGACATTGCCCGCCAGCGCGAGGTCGCCAGGTTGCGCGCGCTGGGCGCCGAGATCGTGCGCCGCGTTGCGGATCTCGGCGATGCGACGGCGGAAGACAAGAGCCGTGCCCAGGACATCGCCCTGCGCCTCGGTGAAGTGGATTTCCGCTGGCTCACCGCGTATGACAAGGCCAAGGCCGCGGTCGGCGAGCAGAAAGCCCCCGCCGATGAAGAGGGCGACAGCGCCGCTGCCGACGAAAACAAGGATTTCACCGCGCAGATGGTCACCGAGTACCTGCGCGGCAGATATCCCGGTTCGCCCGAAATCACCTGTAGCGAGGTGATCCCCATCCCTGGTGGCCGCTCCAAGAAGACGTTTTTCCTTTCCATCGCCGGCGCCAGCGAGCTGCCTGCACAGCTGGTGATGCGCCAGGATTTCGACCTGCGCTATGAAGGTACCAAGGTCAAGGATGAGTATGTGCCGCTGGCCGCGCTGGCGAAACTGGATCTGCCGGTGCCCCGTCCCCTGTTGCTGGAAACCGAGACCACGGCGCTGGGTGGCCCTTTTCTCTTTGTCGACAAGAAAAACGGGTCGCCCCCCGGCAGTTATTTTGGTCTCGCGGTCTCCTGCCCCGGCGCGTTTCGCGATCTCGCCAAAAATCTCGCCAAGCTGCACCAGGCCGACCCTGCCGAGCTTGGCCTCGACACGAATGTGGAACCCTCGCAGGCGCTGATGAACCTGATCGACTTCTACGAGAACAAGTGGCGCAGCAACAGCACCATGCCGTCGCCCCTGGTGGATTACTCCCTGTCCTGGGCGCGTCAGCAATGTCTGCTCGACGAAGGCAGCCTGGCTCCCATCCACGGCGACGCCGGCCCCTACAACTTCCTGGTCGAAAACGATCGCCTCAGCGCCATCCTGGACTGGGAATTTCTCCACTTGGGTGATCCCGCGGAAGATCTGGGCGTGGCCCGTTTCTATGCCGAGGACGTCATGCCGTGGCAGGAATTTCTCGATATCTACCACGCCGAGGGCGGCCCCCAGGTGCCGGAGCGCCGCGTGCAGCTTGCCATGCTGCTGCAGTTCATCAAGGGCGCCACCCTGGTGGCCACCTCTGCGCGCAACTACGAAGAGGGTTGGACCCGCGAATTCGTCAAGGGCGCCAACTCCTTTGCCGGCATGCGCGTCATCGAATTGCGCATCGCCAGCCTGCTGCAGCGCTTCAACGCCGTGTAACCTCGAGCGGAGCGCTCCCGTGTGAGGAGCGCTCCGCTTTTTTCCCTACTGCATGATTCCCTTCGCGGTTTGACCGCCCAGCTCCGCATTGTCGTTGCGGACGATATCACCAAGACTGACCACGCCGCTGCGGATGGCCCACGAGCTGAGGTCAGGACCTGGGGGCTGAAGGTAGGATTTCTCCGGCTTCTTTGGATGTGCGATATACGGCAGGTGAGTTCGAAGTATCTTGGTTGTCACGTCGAGTTTTGATCCCGCTGTTGCGGTAGCCGCCTGACCGGAACTCTGAGATGGTGATGTTGCACCATGTCTTGAATGCCCTTCTGAAGTTGCTGGTATCACTGAATCCCAGTTGTCCGGCGATTTCATCGACGCTCAGCGACGTTGTAAGAAGGTAGCTTTTTGCCAGCCTTTCACGAACAGTAGTGACCAACTGCAAGTAGTTGGTGTCTTCATCCCTGAGATGGCGTGTAAATGTTCGGAGGCTGTATCCGAAATTTTCCGCAGCGTCTTCCGCGCTGGGTACTTCTGGCAGGTTTTCCTGGATCAGGTGGCGAACCTTGGCGGATAGAGAGGTGCGGGAACTCGCGCGCCGGATAATGTTTTCGAGATATGAGGTGCATACAGAAAGGGTCTCTCTGTCGGAGCCGGGTAGCGGGTCGTTGAAGAATGGATCCTTGAAATCGATAGAAAAGCAGATTTTGTTTGAATTGAAACTTACGGGAACGCCGAGGAGGTCTTCGTAAAGCTTCCGGTGCCGCGGAGGCGGGTAGGTGACATAGAAATGCTTGCCTGGGACTGGACACCTGTTGAATCTGTTGAAGAGACAGGTATCGACATTGATCATTTCCTCCACAAAAAATTGTAGAAGGTTGGGAAGAAGATTTACCCGAGGCCGATATTCGTACCAGAAAAGATCGCCCTGGTGAGTCTCGATGACCGAGAACAGATCGCCAAAAAACAGCCAGTTGTATTTCAGCCACAGGTCTTTGGCCTCGGCGAGGTTGCCGCAGGCTGATACGGCGTGGCCCAGCAGGCCGAGGTCACCGGGTCGCAATGCTTTGCCGAGGCGAAAAGGTAAATCCGGAGAATCGGTGATTGTCAGCATGTTCGAGACCACCCTGATGTAATCCGAGGTTTCGATCAGCAGGTCGGGGGTATCGAGAAAGGCATGCGTCAGCCCTGTTCCAGCCAGGATGTCTTCCGGGGGATAGCCGAACGAATCCATGCACCGCAAATAAAATTTCAACTTCGTCGGGCGAATATTGGCGAAGATATCATCGGTCACTTCTTGCTTATCCTTTTTTCTCTTGGTCAGGCCCTACGGGCCAAATCACCAATAGGCATCTGCTGGCAGTCACGAGGTTGCGTCAGCTCGATGAGCATATCAATACAGGTCTAATTTCTCCGGAAAATGGCATTATAAGCTGCATGATTGGCCGAAATTGATATTTTGGTTGCCAGAAAATGGCACTACAGTGTTTGAAGCGATGCGTCCTGATTGCATCCAGAATAGCTATAACTTGTTGAAAAGGGGTATGTTATGGAAAGGATGAAGCGTTCTTCCCGGATAGTTCTGTTGGGCGCACTGGGCGCCATGAGTATGCCCGCTGTCAGCGCGGGGCTTGAAGAAATCATCGTTACAGCTCAACGACGTTCCGAAAACCTGCAAGAAGTGCCCATATCCATTTCCGCAGTCACTGCACAAGGGCTCGAGCACGCCAACATCACGGCGCTTGCAGACCTGCCCAACCTTGTCTCGGGGCTGATAACTACCCAGGGCGCCGGTGTGTTCAACCTTTTCCTGCGGGGGGTGGGCAATCCGAACCAGACGCCGGGCAACGAGGCCAGCATAGCGGTTTACGTCGATGGCATGTATTACGCTCGACTGCCGCCGGCGCTGTTTCAGTTGAACAACGTCGAACGGGTCGAAGTACTGAAGGGCCCACAGGGTACGTTGTTCGGTCGCAATGCCAGCGGCGGGTTGATCCATATCGTGACCCGGACTCCCGGACAGGAGACCGCCATCAAGGCAGAGGTTGGTTATGGCAACTTCGATACCTACACGGGCAGCCTGTATGTCGGTGGTGGATTGACGGAAAACCTGGCGGCCGACGTCGCGGTTCGCGTTGTTGGTCAACAGGAGGGATGGGGCAGGGATCTTCTTCGTGATGAAGAGTTCGGCTGGGAAGATTCGCTGGCGGCGCGCGCCAAGTTCGTTTATACGCCCAGCGATGCGACAACCGCCACGCTCGGCGTGGATTACAGTAAATCTGAAACCACCATCGGGCTGCCGGCCCGGCAGTTCGAAGGCCGCCCCCACGGCAACTTCTTCCCGCCTCTCGATGTCAGTTACACTCCGCCGGAAAATTTCTGGGATGCGCGCCTCAACGATGATACGCGCCATAAAGACTGGAGCGTTGGCGCCACGCTCAAGCTGGAGCACGAACTGAATATTGGTACCCTTGTGAGTGTGACCGGCTATCGCAGATTCGATGACCACTTCATTCAGGATGCCGATTTCAGTCCCCAGCCTTTTTTCCAGTACGATGCACCATCGGAGATGACGCAGACCACCCAGGAATTTCAATTGGTTTCAAACGAGAGCAGCCCTTTCCAGTGGCAACTGGGGCTGTTCTACATGAACTACGAAACGGATTTTTCCGCGCGCTTTCATGGACTGGTCAGTGAATACGCCTTGGCAGGGCCTCCTTTCTTCGTGCCGGTGCCTCTGGCCGACGCCTTGACGACGATCAATTCGAATCAGGATATAGACTCCTACGCAGCCTATGTTCAGACCACCTTCAATCTTTCGGATCGCACCAACCTGACCACCGGTTTGCGCTATACGAAAGATAAAGTCGAGGCCGAAGGTGTGACGCGATTGCAAGCTTCCAACCTGACGAGCCTGATTCCTTTCTTTACCAATCCCCAGGTTCTCGACGTGGGCGCCGGTGAGGAGACGTTCTCGAAGGTGACCTGGCGTCTGGCACTCGATCATCAATTCAGTGACAGCGTGATGGGGTACGTTTCATACAACAGGGGTTTCAAGGCCGGTGTTTACAACCTCATTCCTGTGACGGGCGCGCCAGCGGAGCCGGAGGTCATCGACGCCTATGAGGTGGGTGCCAAGATGGAGCTGTTCGACAACAGGCTGCGCCTGAATGTGTCGGCGTTCCTTTATCAGATAGACGACCCTCAGGTGCAGACGTTCGATGGTACCTCGCTGATTCTGATCAACGCGGAGGAGGCGGAGTCGAAGGGTATCGAGATCGAAGGCGAGGCAGTCATCAGCAGCAATTTGCGGGCGAATTTTTCGGCAGTGTGGATGGATGCGGAGTACAAGTCGTTCAAGAATGCACCGACCGTGGTCCAGAATCCGCCTTACGGCAACATCCAGAGTGCCGGCCAGACCTTCGATGCCTCGGGCCAGGACTTGCCGCGCGCGCCGGAATTCACATTCACATTCGGGCCGACCTATACGATCAATGGAGCTGCCGGGACGGTCGATCTGAGCCTCAATTACAACTACAACAGTGGCTTCATTTTTGATCCATCGGGGATCATCGAAAATGACGCATACGGACTGCTCGACGCCCGTGCGGTATTCTCACCGGCCGGCAATCCCAACTTCCGATTCGCATTTTGGGGCAAGAACCTTACCGAAGAGAAATATATTCTGAACACGGCTGAAAACGACAGCCCTGGCGGATTTCCGGTAGCTCCGGGGGCACCGAGAACCTATGGCGTGACATTCACATACGAGTTGTAGGTTTGCATGCGCTGCTCGCCGACCTGATGGGGTGACGAGCAGCGTGGCGTCGAAGTACAGGTTCATTACCCGGTCGTCGGAGATTTAGGTTACGGCCTGAGTTTTCAGTTTTCAGTTGACAGTTCACAGGGGGGAGTCACACTCACTGAAAACTCAGGCCGTAGCCTGGGCTCTCATACGACGCAAAAATTCCCCCATGATCTGGCGATACAATTCGTCGCCAAGGTATCGGTCTTCGACGCCGCGGTCGATGTTGGGGTTGTCGTTGACTTCGATAACGAAACCCTTGCCATTTTTTTCTTTTACGTCGACACCGTAAAGGCCGTTGCCAATGGGCTTGGTCGCGGCCATGGCCGCCTCCAGCACACCCTTGGGCACCTCGAAGGTGGGCAGGGTGTCGAAGCCGCCGCTGTCGGTTTTTCCCGCGCCGTGGCGATAGATCTGCCAGTGGTTTTTCACCATGTAGTAGCGGCAGGCGTAAAGAGGCTTGTTGTTGAAGATGCCGATGCGCCAGTCGAAATCCGTATAGAGAAATTCCTGTGCCAGCAGTAGTGAAGTCTTCTGGAACAGCTCGCGGGTTTTTTCTTCGAGTTCCTGGCGGTTGGCGACCTTGACGACACCGCGGGAGAAGGCGCCGTCGGGAATCTTGATGACGATGGGGTAGCCGAAGGCGCTTTCCAGTTCGTCGAGCTGTGCCTTGTTGTCGCGGCGCAGCACACGGGTGCGCGGCGAGGGTACCTTGGCGGTGTGGAACAGGTCGGCCAGGTAGATCTTGTTGGTGCAGCGCAGAATGGAGCTGGAGTCGTCGACCACCACCAGTCCTTCGGACTCCGCCTTTTTTGCGAAGCGGTAGGTGTGGTGGTCGATAGCGGTGGTTTCACGGATGAAGAGACCGTCGTATTCGGGAATTTTGTGGTAGTCGCGCGGGCCGATGATTTCCACATCGATGCCCAGCTCCGCGCCGATCTTGACGAACTTTTTCAGCGCTTTTTCGTCGCTGGGCGGCATGCTTTCATCGGGGTTGACCAGCATCGCCAGGTCGAACTGGTAGGTCTTCTTGCCTTTGGATTTGCGCCACACCCGGCGGCTGTAATTGTTGAGCGCGTCGGCAAAGGTGGTCTCTTCCTCGTCGTTGAGGCCGCGGTGGGAGCGCGCCTTGAGCGAGTCGATTTTCCATTGCTTGTCGTGACGCAGAGTGATTTCGAGCACCGGGCACGGAAAGAGATCGAACAGGCGCCGCGCCAGCTCCCGGTACTCGGGATTGCGGGCGGTGCCGAAATAGCTGTGAATCAGGATCTTCGCCGATGGTGGATGAGTCTTCAGGCTTTTCGTCAGTTCGTTGGCGATCTCGTCCAGCTGTATCTGATAGAGCGCGCGCTTGCCGAGATCGTTGAGCACCTTTACGGCAGGGATGACGCTGTGCCCGCGCGCTTCGGCCAGCAGCGAGCAATAGTAGCCGTCGGACAGGTATTTGAAGTTGCGGCACAGATTGATGATGCGGGTGCGATCCGTGGTTTTGAAGCGACCGCTGTCGAGGTAGTCTGCAAACAGCATGACATTTTCGCTGGGGTAAAAAGCATCCCAGTCCGCCATGTCGTCGACGATGATCAGGGTTTGGGTCATGGCTCCAGGGGAAGGAAGGTGGGGGCGCCTGAATTCTGCGCCTCCTGCACAGGTTCGGCAACTGGATTCTTGTGCACTCGGCTTACTGCCGCAAAAAAGATCAGGCTAGAATGGTGCTAAGCCTCGATGCCGCTGTGAGGTTTCTGTCTGGGGAGAGGGTTTCCAAGACCGTCAGCGCCAGGGATGGCGCTGTCGAGCCCCCAGGGATGGGTTTACGGCGTGTCTTGGAAACCCTCTCCCCAGGCAGAAACCGGAATACGGAGTGCGAAACAGCTTCACAAAAAGCCATTCAGATCAGGCTATGATTGCCAAAACAGCAGACCTCGGCATCAGGGGGAGTTGCACATGCTCCACAGATCCACCCTGCGGCAGTTCTCACGACCGCGCGGCTTCAAACCCGATGTGTTCCCGGCTACGTATCGGGAGGCCATCGAGAGTTGGCAGCGCGCCGTCGACAAGCTCGGTGGCGACCTGATGACGCGGGAATTTCTTCATCCCCTGGCCGCCCCGGATGGCGCGCCGCTGCGTTGCCAGAGTGCGTGGCTCGGCGCCGCCGATGCCTCCGCTGTGGTGGTGCTCATCGCCGGCACTCACGGCATCGAGGGCTTTGCCGGTAGTGCGGTGCAGACAGACTTCCTCGGCCTGCTCGCCAGTGGCGACTGTGAACTGCCTGCCGATACGGCACTGCTGTGCATCAATGCCTTGAATCCCTGGGGCTATGCCCACCTCCGCCGTTGCGATCACGAAGGCATCGATGTCAACCGCAACTTCATCGATTTTTCTTGTGCGCCGCCTGAAAATCCCGGTTACGAGGGGTTGCGTGACCTGTTCCGAATCGCCGATCCACAGCAGCGCCAGCGCGCTCTGGATCAGCAGGCCGAACTGCTCGGGCAGCGCGCCTACGAGATCGCGTTCAGCGCGGGGCAATATACTGACCCGCACGGCCCGTTCTATGGCGGCACGGCGCCATCCTTCAGTCGCGGCGTCATCGAAAGCCTGATGGCGGAGCATGCCCTGGCGCGGCGCCGCCTTGCGGTGATCGACGTGCACACAGGCCTGGGCCCGTATGGTTATGGCGAGATCATCTGTGACCACGCGCCCGACAGCGGCGGCGCGGCGACGGCGCTTCGCTGGTTCGGCCCCTCGTGCGCGCTGCCGGCGGAGGGCACCTCGAGCTCGGTGCCCAAGCTCGGGCTGCTCGACTATGCCTGGCACGCCATCATGGCCGAGGACAGCTGTTTCGTCACATTGGAATTCGGCACGCTCGGTACGGCGTCGCTTTTCTCCGTTCTGCTGGACGAAGCGGCGTGCTGGGCGAGAGCCGATGAAAATGGCAAGGCCCGGGTCGCCACGCGCATGCGCGAGCATTTTTATCCGCAGGACGAAATCTGGCGCGAGTCCGTGGTGTTTCGCAGCCGCCAGGTCTTGTGGCAGGCGTTTTCGGGAGTGGCTTCGTGACAGACTCTAAACCCGCGGTAAAGATTCGCAAGGTCGAGGCGGCTGACCTGCCGGCGCTGTTGCGCCTCGAGCAAATCTGCTTCTCTACCGACCAGCTGAGCAGGCGCAGCTTCCGCCATTGGATACAGGCCAAGAACTGTGCGTTCATCGTTGCCGAAAGCGGGGGGCGCCTGGCGGGCTACAGCCTGATCGTTTTTCGCCCCGGCACAATTCTGGCGCGTCTCTATTCCATCGCCATCGACCCGGGTTTTCGCGGTGCCGGTATTGCCCGGGCACTGTTGGTGGAGGGCGAGGAGCTGACCGAGGAAGCGGGAAAACTGTTTCTGCGTCTCGAGGTCAGTGTCGAGAACAGTGCGGCGATTCGCCTCTACGAAAGCATGGGTTATCAACCCTTCGGTATCTATCGCAACTATTACGAAGACGACAACGACGCATTGCGCATGCAGAAATGTATTCGCACCGTGCCGCCGGTGGCGGCCAGCCTGCCCATTCCCTGGATTCAGCAGACGACACCGTTCACCTGCGGGCCGGCGGCGCTGATGATGGCGATGCGCGGGCTATCGAAGAATTATCGGCCCACGCAGCATGAGGAGCTGCAGATATGGCGTGAGGCCACCACCATCTTCATGACTTCCGGGCACGGTGGCTGCCACCCGGTGGGGCTGGCCCTGGCGGCGCGGCGCCGCGGCTACGGTGCCAAAGTGTGGCTCAATCGCGCCACGGCCCTGTTCGTGGACAGCGTTCGCGACGAAAACAAGAAACGCGTGATCGAGCTGGTACACGAAGACTTTACCGCGCAGGCCAAAACCGACAGGATACGGCTCACCTATCGGGAGTTCAGCGACAGGGATCTGATCGGCGCATTCGACAAGGGCCATATCCCGCTGATTCTGATCAGCACCTATCGTCTGGATGGCCGCAAGGCGCCCCACTGGGTGGTGATGAGCGGTTACGACGAAGACTGTCTCTACGTACATGATTCGGACCCGGACCCGGAAGAACAGAGCGCCAGCGGTTTCGACAGCCAGCACCTGCCCATCGCACGCGGCGACTTCATCAGGATGTCCCGCTTCGGCCGCAGCCAACTGCGCACCGCCGTCATCGTCAAGCCCCCGCGCAAGGCGTCGGCGCGTTGAGCGACGGCGTATTGCATCTTTGGTCGCAAACTCCAAGGCCCAGGGCGACCGTTAACTGTTATTGGTGGGCCAGGCTGCAGCGCGCCCACTCTACGTGTTACATGCAGCGCGCCTTTCTGGTGTTTTGACCCTTGGGCGGTTATTCTTCGCCCACCTTCGAACAATTGACAGTGGGGAAAAATATGGAACAGGTCGGCTTCATCGGCGTGGGCATGATGGGGGGCGCCATTGCCACCCGTATGATCGAGAACGGTGTGCCCGTTCTTGCCTATGACAACAACCCCGATACCTTGCAGAAAATGTGCGACAAGGGCGCCACCGCGGCGGCCTCGGTGCGCGATATCGCGGATCGCTGCGAGATCGTGTTTGCCTGTCTTCCCAATGCGGAGATCTGCCGCGCAGTGGCACTGGGCGACGGCGGCGTCGCCGGTGGTGGCAAGGTCAGGATCTACATCGAAACCTCTACCGTGGGTGGTGCGGAAATCATCCGACTGGCCGACGACATGGCCAGGCAGGGCGTGACCCTGCTGGATTCTCCGGTTGTTGGCGGCGTTGGCGCCTGTGAGCAAGGGCGCCTGGGCGTGTTGACCTCTGGCCCCAAGGACGCGTTCGAGCGCGCCAAGCCGGCGCTCGAGTCCTTTGCCGGCAAGCTCTTTTTCCTCGGTGACAAGGCCGGTGTCGGCCAGGCAGGAAAAGTGGTCAACAATTCCGTGGCCTATGCCGCGGTGCTGGCCACCAGCGAGGCGGTTGCACTGGGTCTGAAGGCGGGCCTGTCCATGGAAACGGCATTGGCCATCATCAACCAGGGCAGTGGCGCCAACTTTTTCTCCGAGCGGGTCTTTCCCGAAACCATCCTGAAAGGCATTTTCGAAGGCACAGGTGCGATCGAGATCGGCGTCAAGGACGTCAAGTGTTTCCTCGACGAAGCCGATCACCTCGGCATGGATACGCCGGTGGCGAAAGCCATCAACGGTATTCAGAAAACCATTCTTGATGCCGGCCCGCCGCGCCGCGATACCATGACCATCTTCCACTATTTCACAGACCTCGCCGGTCTGCCGCGCCAGGGTTGAACCAGCATGGACCTGCCTGCCGGGCATGACCACGTCGGCTTCATTGGCGTCGGCACCATGGGGGGTGAAATCGCCGCCCGCCTGTTGCACCAGGGCGTGCCCGTGCTGGCCTGGGATACCAACCCGGTGGCGCTGGCCGCCATCGAGGAGAAGGGCGCCCACGTCGCCACTTCGGTGAAAGAAGTGGCGGATCGCTGTGATGTGGTGTTCGCGTCGCTGCCATCCCCGGAGATCTGCCGCGCCGTCGCGCTCGGTGAAGACGGCGTGGTCAGCGGCCATCGCGTGAAGGTGTACCTCGAAACCTCCACTCTGGGTGGCGAGACGATCGGCGCCATTGCCGAGGGTCTCGAAGCCCAGGGCGTGATGGTGCTCGACACGCCGGTGGTGGGTGGTACCTGGGCCGTGCGCGAGGGTACCGTGGGCGTGCTGGTATCCGGTCCCGAGGCGGCGTTCACTCGGGCGCGATTCGCGCTCGATGCCTTCGCCGGGCGCCTGTTCTACCTCGGCACGCGCCCCGGTCAGGCACAGGCCGCCAAGGTCATCAACAATGCGGTGGCCTATGCCCATGTCTTGTCGACCTGCGAAGCCATCGCCCTGGGCATGGCCGCGGGTCTTTCCATGGACACCGCACTGGCCATCATCAACCAGGGCAGCGGCGCCAATTTCTTTTCCCAGCGGGCGTTTCCCGCCACCATCCAACAGGGTATCTACGAAAGCGGCCCCATCAGCAACGTCATCAAGGATCTGAAGTGTTTTCTTGAAGAGGCAGCCTCGCTCGACATGGACACCCCCGTGGCGCAATCCCTCGCTGATGTCATGCGCAACATCGTCGCCACAGGCTCCATGCAGCGCGACACCATGACCATTTTTCACTACTTCAGCGATCTCGCGAAGCTTCCGCGGCAGGGTTGATGCGGAAGCCATCCTTTTCACCCCCTTTCATTGACGGCTTCTTTATCGTCTGATAAATTTCGTTGTGATCTTTATCGTTAGATAAACCTTCGCCTGGCCCGCGCAGAGGTTGCGACAGGCGTACTCTTGCCCACTTAGCATAATTGCGAGTATGCTTTGCCTGTCCGCGTACCAGGCGCAGCAGCGTTGTATAACGAAAACAAATGGTTGCATAGCAACCAACCAGGGTAATAACAATCACAGAGAGAGGAAAATCCGTTGAAATCATCCAGAATGACACAAGCAATCGTATTGGCGCTGGCGGTTCCGGGAGCCTATGCACAGCAGGCCGACACCGTCGAGCGCAGAGGCCTGGAAGAAATCGTCGTGACCGCGCAGCGCCGCGCGGAAAACCTGCAGGAAGTTCCGGTAACGGTCACCGCGGTCACCGCGGAAGGCCTCGAGGCATCGGGTGTGAGCAACATTCAGAGCCTGTCCAGCCTGGTGCCATCGCTGTCGGTCATCGATCCCACTGGCTTCGTGATGCCGTTCATTCGCGGCGTCGGCAGCTCGACGCTGGGGCCCGGTACTTTCGCCAGTGTGGCCACCTATATCGACGGCGTGTACGTGGCGCGGACCACGAACGGCTATTTTGAAATCGACTCGGCGGAGTCGGTGCAGGTGCTTGCGGGCCCGCAGGGGGCTCTCTACGGGCGCAACGCCACCGCCGGCGCGGTGGTGGTCACCTCCCACACGCCACGGCCGGGCGATGAATTTTCCGGCAACGTGACGGCGACGATCGGCAACTACGACCTGCGCAGTTTCAGCGGCAAGATATCGGGCAGCCTCAGCGATACCCTGGCATTTTCGCTGCGCGGCGCGAAACACGACCGCGACGGCTACATCGAAAACCTCAACCCGGCGGGTAGCCTGCACACCCAGGACCTGGATGACCGCGATGCCTACAACGTCAGTGGTGTATTGCAGTTCGAGCCATCGGAGCGGGTCTCCTTCACCTTGCGCGGCGCCTACTATGAGTCCAACGACCGTGCGTCCACCGGTTACCAGCCCACCGCGCTGGACGTGCCGGGCGGTATCATTCCTGGCCTCAACGCCAACCAGACCGCGCTTTTCGCGGCGCTCAACGGTGTTTATGGTCCTGCATTCGGCGACCAGATCGTGCCGATCGCGGCGGAAGCCGCGGGGAACGCCATTTTTTCCGGCGAGCATGGCAAGACCTACGACAACGGACGGGATGGTTTCACCAATGGTCTGCTGACTGGTAAACATCCCGGCGGCTCGGGCCTCTACATCGACAACGCCCTGGTATCGCTCAGTGCGCGTTTCGAGCTCGATCCCTTCACGGTGCTCGCCGTGACCGGCTACACGGACAGTGACTACAACGGCTCTGTCCAGATCGGCCTGGAAGCACCGGGCTCGGCCCTGTCCAGCATTGCCGGCGGCGGTACGCCCATCCCGCTCAATGCCATGGGCAGCGCCGGTTTTTCATCGGAATTGCCGAGTGAAGTGTTCTCTCAGAGCATACAGCTGGTGTCGAACGAAGATTCTGCCGTCAAGTGGATCGTCGGTGGTGAATATTCCAAGGAAGAGGGCTCAGCGCTGATGACAGCGGACTTCTTCGGGTTTTCATTCTACAGCGCCGACAACGATTTCGACGTGGAGTCCATTGCGGTATTTGCCCAGGCGACAGTGCCGTTTGGCAACAGCTGGGCGGCGACGGGCGGTGTGCGCTACACGGATGAGGAATACAGCATCGACGACCATTTGAATCCCGCGAACCCGCTGACCCTGCCAGGTTCCATCAACGTCGGCAGCATCAGCCAGAGCGACTCCAAGGTGACCTATACCGGCCGCCTCGAATACCAGGGCGACGACTGGCTCGCCTACGGCGGTATTTCCACCGGCTTCAAGAGCGGCATTCTCAACGCCGCCAGCCCGGCGCTGGGCGCAGCCAAGCCCGAGGAAGTGACGTCTTATGAGCTGGGCTACAAGCGCGACTTCGGCGACCGTTTCCGCTTCAACGCGTCGCTCTACTACCAGGAGTTCGAGAATATTCACGTGGCGGTGATCGAGCAGCGCACCGGCGCAAGCTTCATCACCAACGGCCCCGAGGCGAGCGTCTACGGCATCGACCTGCAGACTCTCGCCCAGGTCACCGATAACTTCCAGCTGTCCTTCAGCGCCACGGCGCTGGATACGGAATTCGATGGCGATGCGATCCTGACCACCCCGGAAGGCGCCGCCATCATGGCCATCGACGGCAACCGGCTGCCCGGCGCTTCGGACTTCACTGCGTCGATCGTCGGTGACCTGGACATTCCACTCGATAGCGGATTTCTCAAGCTGACGACGACGGTGTATTACAACAACGGCATGTATTACGAGCCGGAAAACCTCGTGGCTACCGGGGGCAGCAATCCCGACAGCTATACCCTGGTGAATCTGAACCTCTCCTACACGCCGCTCAGCGAGCGCTGGTCGGTGTCCATCTGGGGCAACAACATCTTCGATGAAGAGTACTACCGCACCGGTATCGTCGCACTTGGCGGCCTGGCGCGCGAGGCGATCATCGGCAACCCGGCGACCTATGGCCTCACCGCCAAGGTTAATTTCTGACGACAAACGTAGGGGCGATTCATGAATCGCCCCTACAGAATGCTTACGACTCCAACACTTTCACCGGCCGCGTGCGCTCCAGCCAGCCATAACCTGTCTCGCCGTCCCAGGTGTAGACGGCCGGGCATTGCACCGCCACCATGGCGTCTTCCATTTTCCGATCGATGCCAGGCCTCATTCCCAGCGGGCGCAACAGGTTGAACGGCACGAACTGATCTTTGGTGTGCCACTGAATGCTGATGGTCTCGCCGTCATCGGTCTGCAACTGAATTTCGCCGCTGTGAGGACTGCCCTCGCTGCTGGTGAGGTCAGGGAAAGCCACCGGGCTGACGCGCTGCATCCTGCCATTGCGATACACCTGGCCGACACGGATCTGGCGCTCGGCGCGGCTCACTTCCAGCATGCTGAACACCTTGCCACTGGGGAATACGCAGTTGGCCCAGGTTTCGGTGTCGAGCGTGTTCATGGTGCGCTGGCTCACCGAATGATCGCGGTAGCCGGTGCAGTTGATTGCAATGCGCTTGCCGTTCACCACGAAACAACCCTTGACTGTGCCGCCGTGCTCGAGGTGCATACCGTCGGAATTGATGTCGGAGTTGTGCATGTTGAACACCGGCTGCACGGCTTCGAAGGTGAGTTTGTAGGACAGTTTTTCGAACGGTTCATCGCCCAGCGCGTGGTTGCGCAGATGCTGCGGATCGACACGTTGTGCGACACCATCGAAATTGAATTGCCAGATCTTATTGGGCACTACGGGCTCGTAGTTGTACTCGCCGTTGTTGGCGCGGTCCACACAGGCGCCCAGGGAGCGGTTTACGAGCATGCCGCCGTCGGGCAGGAAAATCAGTGAAAGGCCTTCCCAGATGCTGCGGTCGGGCTGCATGCGACCCAGGTGGGCATAGAGGGAAACGCCGCTGTCGTTGTCGTGCATCCACCAGGCGATATTCTCGGTCCAGGTAGGTTTGTCCTCGGGAATGGTTGTACGGATAAGGTCGAGTGCCGGGTCGGTGTCGAGAATGAGGTCTCCGGAATGCATGGCTGTTCTCCTGTGGGTTGTGGTTTGTAGGTTCGGATGCCGCTGGGCGCCTGGTCGATGGCTGTCAAACTGCGGTAAAGAGCCGCGCGATGAGCACGGGAATCGCCGTCTCCACGCGCAGGATGCGGGTGCCCAGAGTCACGGGCTCGAAGCCGCAGGCGACGAATTTGTCGATCTCGTAGGGAATGAACCCGCCCTCCGGTCCTACTGCCAGGGTGATGGCTCCGCGGGCGCCCACCGGGCAGGACACCGCATCGTAGGGGTGTGCCACCAGCGCACGAGTGTCGGCGATGATGGCGGGCAAGCAATCTTCCACAAAGGGTTTGAAACGCTTGTGCAAATGAACCTGTGGCAGCGCGGTATCGCCGCTTTGCTCCAGGCCGAGCAGGCATTGCTCGCGAATGATATCGGGGGTCAGCCAGGGCGTTTGCCAAAAACTCTTGTCCACCTTGTAACTGTTGATCAGGTGGATTTCCTTGGCGCCGAGACTCGCGACGGTCTGCATGACCCGGCGCATCATTTTCGGGCGCGGCAGGGCCAGCACCAGCTTCAGCGCCAGCGGTGCTGGCGGTGGACTATCGAGCACCACGGCCAACACGGTACAAGTTTCGCTCGTGGCAAGCACCTGCGCGGTGCCCATCTCGCCATCGATGGCACCAACGCGCACGCGGCTGCCTACCTCCACCTTCAGCACGTTTCGCAAATGCTGATGCTGACGATCGCGAACCACCAGAGTGTTATCCGCGCCGAGCGCCTGGGTCGGGAAAAGAAGAAGGTTCACAATGGCCTATCGCGATGGAAGGAAGGGCGAATCTAGCATAAAAATAGTGTTACGCAAGTAGAAATAGGTTTCGATTAACTGAGTTCAGTCTCCTCTATCGCCGTCCTCGAGCCGTTCTGGAGGAGCTAGAAAAAATGCCGCAATCATGGCAAGTGCCAGGAGCCCCCATCCTACCAGCATCGCTTTCAGATAGTTTTCATCACTATCATAAAATCGGCCTGACAAGGGGGCGGCAATGCTGTTGCAAAAAATCATTATAGGAAAGATGAATCCATAAACAGGAGCAAAGGCGTTCTTGCCCCAGTAATTAGTAATAATGTTCGGCACTGTTACAAGGGCCGCTCCGATAGCGATACCGCTTGCCAATGGATAAATCATAGTTGTCGGGGATTCAGGGTCGACGACCCAGAACAATACGCTACCTATGAAGGTCAAGACCAAGGCAATTAAAAATACTGATCGCGGCTCAATGAAGTCATTGAGAACGCCTCCACCCAGTCGTCCTATGATGCTGAAACCAATAGCTGCACCATAAAGTAGGCTGTACTGATAATTAGAAAATCCCCTGTCGGAAAGATGTAGTGGGCCCTGAGTAATAAGGATTTGCCAAATGAACTGAGAGCCTACAATGGCTATTATCAGCAGCCATAACTGATGAGTTTTGATAGCTTCTTTTAGTGTCCAGCTTGTGGTAGACCTATATATTTGATTGTTTTTTGTGTTTGTTTTTTGTTCTTGTGTTCCAGTGTCCTCTGTGTTTGACGCTCTGCCGTCAGGAAGCTGGTTGAGCTCTGTCGGATTGTTTTTTACTACGAATAAGACAAAGACAGCAATAAGAGCCATTAAGGTACCCATAAATAGCCACGCTGTACGCCAGTCTCCACCTCCGAGTTCGATGATGAAGTTCAGGGTAGGTGGTGCTGCAAATCCTCCCAAGCCAGTGCCTGCCATAACCAGGCCCAGAGCTAACCCCCGCTTTTTAAGGAACCAAAAGGTGACGACAGTTTGTAATGGAATGTTGATTGTAAACGCAATCCCCATTCCAAGCAGAACACCAAAAAAAAGAATGAACAATGGAACACTGACGGCATATGGCATCAACAATAGCCCCATGGCACCCACCACACTTCCCAAAAACATTGTAGCTTTGGCCCCGAATTTTGTGACACTCCACGCCGACAGGGGAGCCGATGCCCCCACCATCAACATTTGTATCATAAACCCCAGGGATATCTGAGTGCGACTCCAGTTGAGGTCTGCTATCATCATCGGGAAAAGCACCAGGGATCCGTAGAAACAGAAACCTCCGATGATGAAGTTGATAAACGAAAGGCCGGTTACGATCCACCAACCATAGAAATGGTTTTTATCATGATTTCTTTTCATATACCTGTGGATCGCCTGCGTTAATTTATTTTTTGTCACCCTAAAAATAGGAGCATGTGTCATGGGCATGACAGTGGACAATGTTCAGATCTCTACGTTCGTCAGTAATGCATCCAGTGTCGGAATCTGATTGGTGTCCAGCTCGAATCCGGCTTTCATCAGCCAGGCTCGCTCTCTCAGCAGCTGGCGCTCGGCATACTGCATCACCACCTTTCTCGTCGCAGCAATTTCATCTTGTTGACCATCTGTCAATACGGTACGCAACAGGGTATCCACACATTCCTTGAGTGTGCGGTTTTGAAGAGATAATTTCTCATACGTTGGCAGATTGATTTTCACGACCGGGGCTGTAGCCTCTAGTAGAGCCTTTCCAGCATCCAGAACTTCCTTGTCGAGGAGCTGCCCCTGTAATTCCTTGATGAGTTCTTTCAGCAGTGCGCTATAGTCCCGTATCTCAGCCAATTCATAGTGAACCTGCTTGTCATGCTGATCCAGGAGCATCAACAGGTTCCCGACAACGATGTTGGCCTGGTCATTTGCCAGCTGTTTGCCAGGGTCGATCGCCGGAATGATCACTTCCTGCAGGGATCTCAAAATAGCCTTTAATCTTGTTTCAATATCGGGAACCATGATCAGATCCTTTTCGTCAATTCTTCGTGGATTAATTTAAGGTTTAGCGCAGAGGTATACGCGATCCAGCCCACGCGAATGTCCTGATGGGTTTTCTGACCGATCATGCAGCGAGTAGCCGTGGCCAGTGCATTCACAGTTCCACGCCAGGCATTGAAAAGCATATAATAATCCAGGCGCTCCTGATCGACGGGTAAGCCAGAAGCCGTCTCGTATCTGTCAATGAAATCTTCCAGCGGCAACAGTCGCCCTACTAATAAATTGCCCTGCTCATCCTGACTGGTGAACATAGGGTTCAGAAAGAATGCCAGATCTTCGTGCCGATCACCGAGATGAGATAACTCCCAATCGAGAATTGACGTAATTTCGGCACTCTCAAGGTCGAACAAAAAATTACCAAGACGAAAGTCTGTGTGTACGATAGAGACATGATCTATAGGCGGTGCGTTCTCCCTCAGCCAATGGGCTGCCAGTGTCATCAACGGATAGGCCTCTGCGGAATCCTCCTCCCAGACACGTTCCCACCAATTAATTGAGCTTATTACACCTTCATTGGTTCCCGCCCTTGGCTGATCGAATGCGGACATGTCGGACTCGGTCCAGTCCAGCTTGGCAAGCCTGGCGAAATACTCTGTAAACTGTGGAGCCAGCTTTGCCCTGTATGCCTCAGGTATCCCCCTCCGTGGATTGTAGGCCCCCTCATAGGGGGGTGTTGTCACACCCTGACAAAAATCAGTGATGAGCGCGGGCTGCCCAAGCTCATCACCCGAAGCATCGACCCAGTGCGCCTTGGGTACAGGTATTTGTCCATAAGCGGCATTAAGTGCCTGAAATTCACGCAATGCATGAGTTTCAACAACAGATTCAGCCGGACGCATGCGCAGCACATAATCCTTGATATCCTTTTCGCCACGCTCCGTTATCCTTTCAACAGAAAACTTGTACTGTTCTTTTGATGAGCCGCCCGCCAATCCTCTTATCGCAGATATCGAAAAATCGTGGCCAATCCTTTTCCGGAGAAACGCTTCCAGATTACTTTTAACCTGGTCGAGCGGCTGTGGAGAATGAGGAGGGTCCGATCGCCGCAACAGCTTTCGAGTTAGCGTCTCATCAACGTACTCATGCGTAGGGTACCGTTTGCGCAGGGCCTCGATCCATTCCGGGGAGGGGTTCTGTTTAGGATCTGACAGCATCATCTTCACTTACTCCATTCGATGTGAACGCTCACTGTGGCCGTTATATTGCCGGCCATCAATGGTGAATACGGTCCCTTGCTCATAGCACAGAATATGCCCCATGCCACGCGCGACGCCATCGTATACGTTGTACTCCTTGCTGGACGTATGTGGCAACGAACAGGGCGTGTGGGCATCGATATGAAGCTCCCCGAGCTCGCTGACCAGGGTCATCGAGTAGTGTTCGGGCGGAGGAAATACGCCGGGGTCCAAAAAGGGTGGATTGGGCGTGTGCGCCTCATAGATCTTGCCTTCCGACCAGATGACTCCTTTGGCCAATGACAACACAACCTGGCCATTTTCCTCGGTTTCAATATAGGTGATCGCAAACGAACGCCCTTCAGGTAAATCGCCATTGATGAATATATGACGCACCAGGCTGGAGATGTTCCTGGGACCGCGGGAATGATCGCGCCATCCAAAGCCATCCATCTCCACGGTTTTTCCATCCACGGTGATAGGCCCTGTCAACCGGCCATTCTGCTCCATATGAAATTTTGCCCAGTCCTGGTTCTGCACATGCTTCGACATGTCCCAGATGGGCACAGAACTGGTAAAGGCAATATCCATGTCCAACAGTATTTGCGGCCCTTCCAAAAGGCCGCCCGCATGCACTTCCTCCGTGGTCGTTCTGCGCGCGGGCCCGCGATAGCGCAACTGCCAGTGCTTGCCTGGCTCCTTGCAGATGATATCCAGCAGTGCGCTCGATGGCCCCTTGTCCGACTCGCGGTGCCCCCAGGCCCTGTGGACGAGGTAATCCCCATCCGGCAGATATATCAGCACCTGTTCACGCCATACACGATTATCCAGTGGCCAGCGGCCCATATGGATCCAGAAACCAACAGCGCGCTCCCGGTCATAACCCCAGAAACAGTAATTCTCCCTGAATGCCGGATCGTCCGGCAGTTTTGCTACGGGCAACTCTTGCTCCCAACCAATTTTGTCTGACATTTCCAATTGCCTCTGAAAAATTATCTATAGATCAGAAATGATATTCGATCGCCACAGCACCAGTTCCTGGAGAACCTACCGAGATGATGTCAACCGTGCCACTGCGTCCATGGCAGGAAAATTCTTCATTATTCAGGTGATTCAGCCTTCATGTCTTCACAGGCTCCTGCCGATGGCCAGCCGGTGGATCTCGGATGTACCGAGAAGGATCCGGTGTACACGGGACTGGGTCCAGATCTGGGATATGGGCATCTCATGCGCGTAGCCCATACCGCCATGTAGTTGAAGACACTGGTCAGCCGTGCGGAATTCGAGTTCCGACGCCCAGAGTTTCGCCATCGACGTTTCCGCAGGATTCAACTCACCCGTCAGTGTCTTTGCCAGGCACTGATCTATGAAGGCGCGGGTAATGCTGAGCTCGGTTTTTATGTCGGCCAATTTGAATTGAGTGTTCTGAAACTCGAAGATGCGCTGACCGAATGCTTCACGGCCTTTGGTGTAGGCAAGGGTCAGGTCGAAGGCAAGCTCGGCACTTGCGAGGTAGCGAGCGGCTTCGACCACACGCATGTCGTTTAGCACCGACATGACCTGCTTGAAACCACCACCGGGCTGTCCTCCCAGGAGGCGCTCCTTGGGAACACGCACGTCCTCGAAAAATATCTCGGCCTCGTTGGCGCAACCACGGTGCAGCGTCTCGATTCCCTTGCTGACATGGACACCGGGAGAGTCTGCATCGATGAGAAGAATGGAGAGGCCGACCCCGCCGCCGTCGGTTTCCATTTTTACCACGGTCGGCAGCATGGTGCACATGCTGCCGTTGGTGATCCAGATTTTGTTGCCATTGACGATGTAATCGTCACCGTCCCGCTTGGCATAGGTCCGGAAGCCCGCGACGTCGCTGCCTGATTGCGGCTCGGTAAAACATGCCTCGGCGATCGTTTCGCCTCTGGCATAACGGGGAAGCCATTCCTTCTTTTGCTCCTCCGTACCACCGGCCCAGATGACATAGGCAGAGCCGTCGATGCCAAGTCCGCCACCCATGCTTGCACCCGCCACTGTGTAGCCGTGTTCCTCATGAAGGATGGCGTGATGAAGGAAATCTCCACCCATACCGCCATATTCCTCGGGAATTCCCGCTTGCAGGAGGCCATACTCAGCGGCCTTCTTGAACAATCCGGGATCGAACATCCCGGCTTTCTCCCATTCTTTTATGTTGGGTTCCACCTCGCGACGGAAGAATGTGCGTACAGTTTCCCGAAACTGGATATGTCCCTCTGAGTAAATGGGGCGTGGTTGATCAGCTAAACTCGTGGTCATGGGTTCTTCTCTCGTTGGTTGACATTCCCGGGAAAGTCTTTTGGAGTTTTCCCGGATAGTGCTCGATGGATCACAGAGCGCATCTGTGATCTCAATGACGTGCCGCAAGCGTTAGATATTCAGCTTCCAGTTCAGCGACGATGTCCTCGACCTTTGCAATGGTACGGACCTCGCCGACTCCATGGCCAGCTCCCCAAATATCGCGCCAAGCTTTGAAATTACTCTCCGCGCTGAAGGAGCCCGGCGGCGGATTGTTCCAGTCGGTATAGCCCAGCCGTTCCAGACTCCCGCGCAGCCAGTTCGCCGGCAGGCCCGAAACCGCGGAGGTAAGAATAATATCGTCGGTCGTACTGTCGACGATCATCTGGCGGTATTCGTCCGTCGCGTCACTCTCGTACGTCGCGATAAAGCGTGTCCCGATATAGGCCATGTCGGCGCCCAGTGCCTGAGCCGCATGGATGCCGCGACCACTGGAAATAGAGCCTGCGAGAATTACCGGGCCATCGTAGAGTTCGCGAACTGCAGGCACGAAGGCAAAAGGGTTGATCCAGCCTGTATGTCCACCCGCACCGCCGCACAGCAAGATAAGCCCGTCGACGCCACTTGCCAGAGCCTTCTCGACATGGCTGATACGTGAAATGTCTGTCAATACGACTCCGCCGTAATCATGAACGCGTTCCACGATCCGGGCGGGATTGCCGACACTGGCAATCACGATCGGCACCTTGTGGTGACAGATAAGATCAAGATCGGCATCTACCCGGGGATTGGTCGGATGAACGATGAGGTTGGCGGCATAAGGCGCTGGCTTGCGGATGCCCGGTGGTGTTTCGACCAGGCCCCTTTCAATCTCGAGGAACCAGCGCTCGAGATCCTCCGGCGTGCGCGCATAGGCCGTGGGGAAAGAGCCTATTACCCCTGCGTGTGCCGCTGCCAGCACAAGCCTGGGACCCGACACGAGGAACATGGGTGCCACGATCGCTGGCAGGCGAAGTTCGTTCATGGTTTGCGAAAATCTGGAGGTGATTTCAGCCATTTTTCTCTCTATGCGTATTCCGCCAGGGCGTGGGCGGCGGTGCTCTGTTGTTGTGATGGCACCTATGCAAAATGATAAAAACGATCAGCACTTTCGCCATCGACTAAAAGCGAGTCTCTAGGCTAACACCATAGGTGCGCGGCGCACCCGCGCCGAGTTGGTCACCGAGGGCGCTCTGACTGACGGTTATCGCATACCCTTTATTCGTCAAATTGCGACCCCAGAAGGTGAAAGTTACCGCGTCACTTGGCGTTGTCCATGCGACCTGCGCATTCACCAAGGTGTAGCCGTCCTCCTTGATACGATGATCGGGTTCCCAGTAAAAGCCATCGTTGCGATGGATGTTGCCATTGAGCCGCAGTTCGCCGCCGGCAAGTTCCTGCGTAAAGTCGGCATTCAGTGACATGGTCCATTTGGGCGCCTTGATCATCTCATTGCCGCTGAGATCGACCGCGATGGTCGAATTCCCGCCGCCTGCCTGAGGGACAGTGAATGGCCCGTCGGGAAAGGAGGTATATTCGGTGTCGAGCAGTGTAATCGCTGCGGTTAGCAAAAAGTTGTCTGTTGGAGCTACTGTGAGGTCCAGGTCAAGGCCATAGATTTCAGCCTCTGCTGCATTGAGAAGTTCAGAGCCACCGGGAACGACACGCGCGAGATGAATGTCTTTGTAGTCGTAATAGTAAGCTGCCGCATTGATGCGAAGCCGGTCATCGAGCAGATCGGACTTGATGCCGATCTCTGTCGCATCCAGCGTTTCGGGTTTGACGGGTGTTGTTGAAGCTGTGGGCAGATTATACAAGCCTGACTTGAAGCCCCGGCTTTGGCTCGCATAGATAAGGGTGTTGTCCGTCAGCTTGTGATCCAGCGCGACGCGGTAGGTGAACTTGTTGGACGTCACCTCATCGGAGAGCGGGATCACTGTCGTCACACCGGTTGCAAAAGGTGTTACATGGATACCGCCACTAGCTTCGCGCTCGTCACGAGTATAGCGGCCGCCCAGAGTAAGGTTTGTGTCTGGAAATATTTCAATGGTCGTTTGAGCAAAACCAGCTATCGAACGCGTATCTTGTTTCCGGAAAATTTCCTGTAATGCGGTACCATTTGCGATTCCCAAGCCCTTAATTGCCAATGGCGTATAACCCGCGTCGGCTTCAAGAAAATAAACTCCGGTAACCCAATTAAAGCGCCCATGATTTCCTAAAAGGTGGAGTTCCTGTGTGAAGGTATGAGCCTCTTCATTGATGGTGCCATCGACGATGTCTGCAGCTGTGCCATCCTGGTCCTGGCGGGAGTAGGTCGTCATCTCACGATAAGCTGTTAAGCTCATGAGCTCCAAACCATTGTTGAAATTATGATCCACGCGCACACTACCGCCGTACTGCTCGACGTTTGAACCAGAATCTAACATGCCCAAAGAGGAATCGTGGATTGAACCCTGGAAGGCTACTCCTCCTACAAGCAATGAGCCAGGGACAACTTGTCGCGTCGTTGCGACATCCGTATCGACCTCCGTATAGTCGCCGGCCAGTGTGATGGTGGTTTGTTCGCTGGCTTCGATAAGAACTTTGCCGCGCACCATGGACTCACGCTTTTTGTTGACATCTAGACCGGTAGTGAGGCTCTTGCCCCATCCTTCTCCTTGATTGGAAAAGTAGCCGCTCAGATCAGCTGCAATATTATCGGTTAGGCCACCTGTGACATAGAAACTACCAGTCGAGGTGTCGTAGTTGGCATAGCCTAGCCGTGCATTACCAGTGAATTCGTAGGATGGTTTCTTGGTGATGACGTGGATCAGGCCACCAGTTGCGTTGCGTCCGAAAAGTGTTCCCTGTGGGCCTTTCAGCACTTCAATGCGATCAATGTTGTTGAGCGAGAAGGTCGCAGCAGCCAAGTCGGCTATATAAACACCATCAACATAAATGGCATTGGCGTTCTCTACCCCGATGGAGTTGGAGTTGGTTCCGACGCCCCTCAAGAATGGCTGTACAGTAGTGCGGGCGACCTGCATCACGAGGCCTGAGGTCGCGACCGCAAGGTCATTCGTGTCTTGGATTCCTGATTTGGAGAGAGTATCTCCGGTGAGTGCTGTAATCGAGATAGGAACTGACTGAAGGCTTTCCTCTCGGCGCTGCGCAGTAACGATAATTTCTTCGAGGCGACTGGTCCTGCCTGCTTCCTCTGTTGTCTGCGCCAAAACCGAAGGCATAAACCCGACTATACCCGTCATTGGCACAAGGCCTGCGCGCAAGATGCTTTTGTAAAAAATATTCTTCATATACACCTCTACTTGTTATTTGTCGAAATTCATTATTTTTGAGATTGCCTTCAGTTCATGGCCATAGGAGCTCAAATATTTATAATCATATATCAAACGTTAGTTACAGGCTAATATAGAGCTTGAGAGATTGTCAAGTGCCTTCTATGTCTATCAATTGATAGATATAATTTTATTTCCCGGAGCTGGCATGGAAATCCGAGCGGCCAGCTTTGACAATGGTTGATCCCGGCGTAGCGGCAATAGCGCTCTCGTTGATAATCGAGAAAATATAGCCTTCACTTTCGCCACCAAACTTAAGAGTGCACAGAATATGCGACTTGACCCCGTCGTTTCTCCCGACCTCCCGGACTGGATTCGGGATCACCTGGTCCGTTACATCGACAGCAATGGCGAAGACGGCTATTGGTGGGATCCCGGTGTCTCGATCGGTCGCTCCGATCTGAACAAGGTTCCCACCCTGTTGCTGACCACTGTCGGCAGAAAATCCGGCAAGCATTACACCAGTCCACTCATTTTCGGCCGCAGTGGTGAGAGCTACGTTGTCGTGGGCACCAAGGGTGGTTCACCCGAGCATCCGGCGTGGTATCTGAATTTGCTGGCCAATCCGGAAGCCGGATTGCAGGTCAAGGCGGACAGGTTTCTGGTTCGCGGTCGGCGCGCCGAGGGGGAGGAGAGAGCAAAACTATGGAAAATGATGACCGGCTTCTGGCCGCTTTATGAAGTACAGGTGACGCAAACGGATCGCGAGGTACCCGTTGTCGTGCTCGAACCCGTCTGATGATCATCAACGGGTTCCGATGGCGCACGGCCAGTGAGAACCCGCTTGTGTGAAGCCTGCCGTAGGAGCCTGCCTGCAGGCGACACAACCAGATATACGGTCGCCTGCAGGCAAGCTCCTACAGGGACGATAACAAATCCGCCAGAAGTCGGCAGGCGTCGGTTTCTGTGAAGATGCCCACCAGGTCGCCCTGATCCAGAACCACCACGGCCTCGCTTTCCCGGGAAATCATGCGGCGCAGCACTTCGGGGAGCGGGTCGTTGATATCGGCCACGAAGGCGCGGGTGGAACCGACATCGCTTGCCAGCAGGTCTTCGTCATCCTCCAGCTTGTGGGCTGGCAGAGTGAAGCGTTTGATGTCCCGGTCGGTGATGATCGACTCCACCACGCCGTTTTCCACCACGGGTAGGTGATTGACGCCGAACTCTTCCATGAGCGCCGCGGCGTCCGACAGGCGAGCGTCGCCGGAGATGGTTTTGGGGGAAGCTGTCATTACTTCGCCAAGAGTCGGTATCGTTGCCATGGTAGTGCCGTCTCGCAATCGTCCGTTGCCAGTGGAGCGTCAGTCTCCCGCCAGGCGGCGCAGCACGTAGTGAAGAATGCCGCCATGTTTGTAGTAGGCAAATTCGTTGGGTGTGTCGATGCGCACCTTGGCGATGAAGTTGACGGTTTCACCCCCGGCGCGCGTCACGGTCACCCGGGCTTCGGTCTGGCCGGGTTCGATTCGGCCGATGGTGAAGCATTCTCCGCCGCTCAGATGCAGTGACGCTGCCGAGTCGCCGGGGCCGAACTGCAATGGCAGAATGCCCATGCCCACCAGGTTGGAGCGGTGGATGCGCTCGTAGCTTTCCGCGATCACGGCGCGCACCCCGAGCAGGGCGGGCCCTTTCGCCGCCCAGTCCCGCGACGAGCCGGTGCCGTATTCGCGGCCGGCGATGATGATGAGCGGCACGTTTTCCTCGCGGTAGCGTTGCGCGGCATCGTAAATGCTCATGACCTCACCGCCGGGAAGGTGGCGGGTCCAGCAGCCCTCCGTATCCGGCGCAAGCTCGTTGCGGAGGCGCACATTGGCGAAGGTGCCACGCATCATCACTTCGTGGTTGCCGCGCCGCGACCCGTAGGAGTTGAAGTCGTTGGGCGAGACGCCGAGACTCTGAAGATATTCACCTGCCGGACTGTGGACGCTGATGGCGCCAGCCGGGGAGATGTGGTCGGTGGTGATGCTGTCGCCCACCTTGACCAGACAGCGGGCGTTGCTGATCGCCGTCAGCGGCGGTGGTGTTCTGGTGATGCCATCGAAAAACGGCGCTTTCTTGATGTAGGTGGAGTCCGGCCAGTTGTAGCGCTCGCCGCCGCTGACACGTAATTGTTGCCAGCTTTCGGGGCCAAGATAGACATCGGCGTATTTACTGGTGAACAGGCTGGCGTCGATGTGTCGCTCCCGAATGGCGCGAATTTCGGACGAGCTCGGCCAGATATCCCTGAGGTAGACCGGATTGCCCTGGCGATCGCTGCCCAGGGGTTCGCGGGTGATATCGACCGTCATGCTGCCCGCCAGCGCATAGGCGACCACCAGGGGCGGGGACGTGAGATAGTTGTTGCGCACCAGCGGATGAATGCGGCCCTCGAAATTGCGGTTGCCCGACAGCACGGAACTCACCACCAGGTTGCCCTGGTTGATGGCGGCCTCGATTTCCGGGCGCAGCGGCCCCGAGTTGCCGATGCAGGTGGTGCAGCCGTAACCGACGAGGTAGAAGCCCAGTTTTTCCAGGTCGCCCAGTAGACCGGACTTTTCCAGATAGTCGGTGACCACCTGTGAACCCGGCGCGAGACTGGTCTTGACCCAGGGTTGCGTCTGCAAGCCCTTCGCCACGGCATTGCGGGCGAGCAGGCCCGCGGCGACGAGTACGTCGGGGTTCGAGGTATTGGTGCAGCTGGTGATTGCCGCGATCACCACGGCGCCATCCTCCAGGCACAGGCTGTGGTGATCGAACTGTACGCGCGCCGCGCCCGCTGCGGTCATCTGGCCAACGGCGGTGTCGCCGCCCTCGTCCTCGAAGCCGCTGAGATCCACCGAGGCGTCGCGCACGCGGATCACCTCGCGCATGGCGTTTGCGAACGCCACCTGGGCCTGGTCCAGTGGAATGCGGTCCTGCGGCCGCCTGGGGCCGGCGATACTCGGTACCACGGCAGCCAGATCCAGTTCGAGGAGCGCGCTGTAGACGGCGTCCGCTCTGTTGTCGTCCGGCCACAGGCCCATGGTTTTCAGGTAGCTCTCCACGAGTTGTACCTGGGTTTCACTGCGCCCGGTGAGGCGCAGGTAAGCCAGGGTTTGCGCATCGATCTGAAAGAGTCCGCAGGTGGCGCCGTACTCGGGTGCCATGTTGGCGATGGTGGCGCGGTCGGCAACGCTGAGGTTCTTGAGGCCGGGGCCGAAAAACTCGACGAATTTGCCCACCACGCCGTGGTTGCGCAGCATTTCCGTGATGGTCAGCACCAGGTCGGTGGCGGTTGCGCCTTCCTTCATGGCACCGCTGATGCGTACGCCCACCACCTGGGGCAGCAACATGGAGATGGGCTGGCCGAGCATGGCGGCTTCCGCCTCGATGCCGCCCACGCCCCAGCCGAGTACACCCAGGCCGTTGATCATGGTGGTGTGGGAGTCGGTGCCCACCAGGGTATCCGGATAGGCCAGCATCCTGCCGTCTCGCTCCGCGCCAAACACGGTACGCGCCAGATATTCCAGGTTGACCTGGTGGACGATGCCGGTGCCGGGTGGCACCACCTTCAGATTGTCGAAGGATTGCTGGCTCCACTTCAGGAACTGGTAGCGCTCGCGGTTGCGGGTCACCTCCAGGTCGGTGTTGCGCTGCAAGGCATTGCCGTCGCCGTAGAAATCCACCATCACCGAGTGATCGATGACGAGCTCGGCGGGCGACAGGGGGTTGATGCGCCTGGGGTCACCGCCCAGCTCCTGCATGGCGTCGCGCATGGTCGCCAGATCCACCATGGCGGGCACGCCGGTAAAATCCTGAAGGATCACCCGTGCGGGTACGAAGGATATTTCCCGTTCCGGCTCTTCGTGTGGATCCCAGCCGGCCACCGCCTCGATGTCGTCGTCGCTGACGAAATCCTCGCCATCGTGGCGCAGCAGGTTTTCGAGAAGAATCTTGATGGAGAAGGGCAGGCGCTCGACATCAAAGGCGGGTTGAAGCCTGTCGAAACTGTAGCAGATGTGCGTCTTGCCGTTCACCTCGAAGGGTTTTTCGTGTTGATACTTGCTGGTCATTGAAGGCTTCCCCGGCATTTGCCTTTTGTCGGCGTTGGCTTGAGTCTAGTTCAAATTTCCCACTCCCACCCTCCGCGTGGCTCGGCCTGTAGGTTGGGCTGACGCAGGAAGCCCAACGGTTTCAAGGCAGATGTTGGGCTTCCTGCGTCAGCCCAACCTACGGGTTGTGGGGCCCGCGGCGGCGAAGTGTCAGATCGCGCGTTTCATCGGCGTGGTGACGCGCAGTTCGTGGTCGCGAATATTCTTGCTGTTGGCGGCTTTGGAACAAAAATCCTTCCAGCTGTAGGGGTTGTCCTTGTCCGGTGCGATGTCGAGTATCTTGTCGCCGTCAGTGGTCACCTCAAGGCCACAGAACGCCGGGCAGATGTGGCAAAAGGTTTTTGTCGTGCGGCTGTGCTGAGGCAATTCGCCGCAATCTTTGAGTGCGATCATCGCAATTTTCCGACTGGGGAGCTATAAGCTGTGAGCTCTACGTTGAATCTGGGCACAACCCGATTCTTTCAGCGCAAGCAGTTTTTCATTGGCTATCGAGGGTAGGCCATTGAATTTGCCGGGACAATACCCACATTAACATTAACCCTTTTATTGATAAGTTCCGAGGTTTGTCATGCGATTCGACCGCTTCACCAATCAACTGCAAAGCGCGCTCGCCGATGCCCAATCTCTCGCTGTGGGGCGGGACCACACCGCCATCGAACCGGCGCACCTGCTCGCGGCCATGCTCAAACAGCAGGGCGGTTCGGTAAGACCCATGCTGTCCCAGGCGGGGTTCAATCTGGCGGCCGTGGAAAAGGCTGTGGCCGACCGGCTCGACGGCCTGGCCCGCCTGCAGAACCCGACCGGCGAGGTGAACCTGTCGCCGGCCAGCGCGCGCGTGCTCAACCTGGCCGACAAGCGCGCCCAGCAGCAGGGGGATCAGTTCATTTCCAGTGAAGCGGTACTGCTGGCGATGTTCGACGACGGTGAAAGTGGGCAACTGCTCAAGCCCCACGGCGAGGTGAAGAAGCTCGAAGAGGTGGTGAAGAAGGTGCGTGGCGGCGAATCGGTCGACAGCGCGGAGGCGGAGGGTAGTCGTCAGGCACTGGAAAAATACACCATCGACCTCACCGCGCGCGCCGAGGCCGGCAAGCTCGACCCGGTGATCGGTCGCGACGACGAGATCCGCCGCACGATTCAGGTGTTGCAGCGCCGCACCAAGAACAACCCGGTGCTGATCGGCGAACCCGGCGTGGGCAAGACCGCCATCGTCGAGGGGCTCGCCCAGCGCATCATCAATGGCGAAGTGCCGGAAGGGCTCAAGGGCCGCCAGGTGCTGAGCCTCGACATGGGCGCGCTACTCGCCGGCGCCAAGTTCCGCGGCGAGTTCGAGGAGCGCCTCAAGGCAGTGCTCAACGAGCTGGCCAAACAGGAAGGGCGCATCATTCTCTTCATCGATGAACTCCACACCATGGTCGGCGCCGGCAAGGCGGAAGGCGCGATGGATGCCGGCAACATGCTCAAGCCGGCCCTGGCCCGCGGTGAACTGCACTGTGTGGGCGCCACCACGCTCGACGAGTACCGCAAGTACATCGAAAAGGATGCCGCGCTCGAACGCCGTTTCCAGAAGGTGTTGGTGGACGAACCGAGCGAAGAGGACACCATTGCCATTCTGCGCGGCCTCAAGGAGCGCTATGAAGTCCACCATGGCGTGGACATCACCGACTCCGCCATCGTCGCGGCCACCAAACTGTCGCAACGCTACATCACCGACCGCCAGCTGCCTGACAAGGCCATCGACCTGGTCGACGAAGCGGCATCCCGCATTCGCATGGAAATCGACTCCAAACCCGAGGAACTCGACCGCCTCGAGCGGCGCTTGATCCAGCTCAAGATGGAGCGTGAGGCCCTCAAGAAAGAGGATGACGAGGCGTCGAAGAAGCGCCTCGAAAAACTGCTTGCCGATATCGACGAGATCGAGCGCGAATACGCCGATCTCGAAGAAATCTGGAAGGCGGAAAAGGCATCGCTGCAGGGCGCGGCCCACATCAAGAGCGAACTGGAGCAGGCCAAGCTGGAGCTTGAGGCGGCGCGCCGCGGTGGCGATCTCACGCGCATGTCGGAAATCCAGTATGGCGTGATCCCCGGTCTCGAAAAACAACTGAACGCGGCGGTGGAAGCGGAAACCCGCGAGCGCCAGCTGCTGCGCAACAAGGTTACCGAGGAGGAAATCGCCGAGGTCGTCGCCAAGTGGACCGGCATTCCGGTCAGCAAGATGCTGGAGGGCGAACGCGACAAACTGCTGCGCATGGAAGAGGCGCTCCACAAGCGGGTGGTGGGCCAGGACGAGGCGGTGGTCTCGGTGGCCAACGCGGTGCGCCGCTCCCGTGCCGGGCTTTCCGACCCCAATCGCCCCAATGGGTCATTTTTGTTCCTCGGCCCCACCGGGGTCGGCAAGACGGAGCTGTGCAAGGCGCTCGCCGAGTTCCTGTTCGACTCGACGGATGCGATGGTGCGCATCGACATGTCCGAATTCATGGAGAAACACTCGGTGGCGCGGCTGATCGGTGCGCCTCCGGGCTACGTGGGCTATGAGGAGGGCGGCTACCTGACGGAGGCGGTGCGGCGCCGGCCCTATTCCGTGCTGCTGCTCGACGAAGTCGAAAAAGCTCATCCGGACGTGTTCAACATTCTGTTGCAGGTGCTCGACGACGGTCGCCTCACCGATGGTCAGGGCCGCACCGTGGATTTCCGCAACACCGTGGTGGTGATGACCTCGAACCTGGGGTCCGACATCATCCAGACCCTGGCGGGCGAGGACAACTACGAAGCCATGAAGGGCGCGGTGATGGGCGTGGTGGGTAACCACTTCCGCCCCGAGTTCATCAACCGCATCGACGAGGTGGTGGTGTTCCACCCTCTCGGCAAGGGACAGATTCGCGGCATCGCGGAAATTCAGCTCGACCTGCTCAGAAAGCGCCTCCTGGAGCGCGGTTTGCACCTGGAGCTGGCCGAGGCAGTGCTCGACAAGATCTGCGAGGCCGGCTACGACCCGGTTTACGGCGCCCGGCCGCTCAAACGCGCCATCCAGCAACTGCTGGAGAATCCGCTGGCACAGGCGGTGCTGTCGGGGCGCTTCAGCGATGGCGACACCATCCGCGTCAATCTCGATGAGGCGGGTGAACTGAGCTTCGCATGACCTGATGATGTTTCAGGAGCGGGTAGGAGCGGCGATGGACAGCCTGAATTCCGGCCTATATAGCCTCGCAATGATGGCCTTGACGTCCGTTCGTCGGGTGTCAAGGCCATTCGGTCGGCGAGGTAGCTGACCGCGCCACGGAATGCGGCAAAATGGCCGAGAACGACGACAGGGAGGATCTGGTCGGTATGGCACTACTTCATCTGCTCAAGGGGGCTGAAACGATTTCTTCGCTGCGCGACCGAAGTACCGCGGCAACCATGGCCTGCACGGCCATCATTCACATTCTCGCTCCCACCACATTCTGCTGGCTGCGCGCCCAGGGCGAAGGCAAACCCATGCGCGTCTTGGCGCGCAGCGGCCCCAAGGGGCCCATTACCGGCGAAAAGGCCGCCAATGCGCATGCCGAAAGTCTCGCCCTCAACGACATCTTTCTGCGTCATCCCGAAGCGCTGGGCGCCATCGACGCGCACGCCACGCGCAGCATACCCGCGGCAGACGGCGGCTGGCGGGTCGCACTGCCGTTCTACCACGCCCACGACCGCCTCGACAGCCTGCTGCTGGCGGAGTGCGAGAGCCCGCCGAGCCCTGAGCAGGAAGATGGTATTCGCTGCTTTCTGCACTTTTACGTCAACTATCTGGCCTTGCTGGATTACAGCGAACTGGACACCCTGATCGGCCTGCGCAACCGCAAGACCTTCGAAGACATGCTCGAGCGTCTGGTGAACGAACCGCGCGCCGCCGGCGCCGATCCGCTCTGGCTGGCGCTGCTCGATATCGACAATTTCAAGTACATCAACGATACCTGGGGACACATCTTCGGCGACGAAACCCTGCTGCGCTTTTCGCGGATGCTCAAGGCATCCTTTCGCTCCGAGGACCAGCTGTTTCGCTTTGGCGGTGAGGAGTTCGTCGCCATCATCCGGGCGCGCGATGACGCTCTGGCGCTGTCCTGCCTGGAGCGCTTTCGCACGGCCCTGGAGGCGACCGAATTTCCCCAGATCGGCACCATGACCTGCAGCATCGGATTCACGCGGTTCGATCCCGAACGCCTGTCGTCAGAGACGCTGGAGCAGGCCGATCGCGCCCTGTATTACGCCAAATCCAATGGTCGCAATCGCACCTGCCACTACGACACACTGCTGGCACAAGGCTTGATAGAAGTTCAGGATCCGCTGGAGGGGCGGGCGGCGCTGGATTTCGATATCGATGCGCTCTTTGCGTGATGGCGCTTTCGTGCTTGATTATTTGTGCTCGCCTCGCTATGTTGCGAGGAAACAACAACTGTGTGGGTCAAGGGGGTGATATGGCGTTTTCGGTGCTGCAGCGCGCGCTCCTGCTGATGGTCGCATGGTTGCTTGCGCCCCTGTCCAGCACTGCCTCTACCATGGAACTGGCGGCCTTCACGCCGGTCACCTTGCCGATCCACTTGCGCTATGCCGCGCCGGACAAGGTGCTGGTGGAAAAATCCACGAGAAAGCTCTACCTGCTCAACGATGGCAACGTGATCAAGGAATATCCCGTGGCCTTCGGCAAGAATCCGGTGGGTCACAAGCAGGAAGAGGGGGATGGCCGAACCCCGGAGGGTAGCTATATCCTCGATTGGCGCAAGAAAGACAGCAAGTTCTACCGCGCCATCCACATTTCGTACCCCAATGAACAGGATGTTGCCCAGGCCGAGGCTCGCGAGGTGGAGCCCGGCGGCAGTATCATGATCCATGGCAGCCCGGCCTGGGTTCCCTCCGTGGAGTGGGCCAAGAACTGGCTCCACCAGGAGAACTGGACGGAGGGCTGCATCGCCGTCACCAACGACGTCATGGATGAAATATGGCAGCTCGTCAAGGACGGCACGCCCATCGAGATTCGCCCCTGAGCCGGGGCGCCGTACTGTAATCCCTCCCTCCTCGACATAGCGCTCGCCAGTCGCTAGGCTCTTCACTTTGGATGTTTCCGGCTCTACGGAGTGCCTTGTAGGAGCCTGCCTGCAGGGGCGCGGATAGTGCATCGGCCGTGGGGGCGCCTCGGCGTTTATGTATAACGTGAAACCCGGGCGGACAATGCTGGATCGAGAGATCATGAAGAGGCACTTACAGCTCGCATGGCCTCACGCAGGGTTTTAACCTGAATTTCCGGCTACTGTGCAATCAAGGGTATTTGGGTCAATGGGCGCATGATGAACAAGAATCTCAACGATGCCTTTTACGGCGAGATCAAGAACCACTTCGAGAAGAGTGGTGTCGACGATGTATCAGCGATGCTCGCCTTCGCGAAAAAGCTTCATACCCTGGCGCCTCTCGAAGAGCTGAGCAAGGAGCCAGTGGCGGACCTGTGTGGCCTGATCCAGTCGCTGCGCCTTTATCTCGAAAAATTGCCCGAGGGCACCGCCAAGGTGCGCTCGTTCAACCCCAGCCTCAACGAAGATGGCTGGGAGCACCCCTGCACGCAGATTTTCATTCTCAGTCGGGACATGGCCTTTCTGGTGGATTCGGTGCGCCTCGAACTCACCCGCCTGGGGCTCGCCATCCTGCGCATCAACAGTACCGTGCTGGACGTGGTGCGCGATGGCGACGGCAACCTGTTGCGCTGGCTCGACAAGCCCGAAAACGGCAGCCACAAGGAAGCGCTGATCTACTTCCAGGTAGAACACTACCTTGCGGAGCAGCGCCACCAGCTGGTGGCCGGCGATATTTTTCGGGTGCTGGAGCAGGTGCGGGCGGTCAATGACGACTACCCGCCGATGTTGCGGGCTCTCGGTACCGCGCGCGACGGCCTTGGCGCACAGAATATGGCTGAGAGCCGGGCCTTTCTCGACTGGCTGATCGCCGATCATTTCACGTTCCTGTCCTATACCTACTACAGCCTCTCGGGTGGGGAAGATCCGGTGCTGGCGCCGGTACCGGAAAAAAGCCTGGGGCTGGCGGTCGGCGCCACGCAAGGTGTGACGGCGCAGCGGTTGTCCGAGCTGCCGGAGGGTGTGTTGGCGTTTCATCGCAGCAGTGCCGGGGTGGCGCTCGCCAAGTCCGCCAGCCGCGCGCCGGTCCACCGCGATCAGTACGGCGACTACGTCATCGTCAAGGATCTGGACGACGAGGGCCGATTGCGTGGCGAGCATCGTTTTCTCGGGCTGTACGCATCGCTGGTCTACACCCAAAGCCCTTTCAATGTTCCGCTGGTGGGCAGCAAGCTGGAGCGCATTTTCCGGCGCTCGGGGCTCGACCCCTCGAGCCATTACGGCAAGGTTCTGCGCCAGATCATCGAAGTACATCCGCGCGACGAGCTTTTCGTGAGCGGCGAGGACGCGCTCTACGAAACACTGGTCGGCATCTGGCAGATCAATGAGCGGCGCCAGGTAAGACTGTTCATCACGCCGGACCCCTACGGCAGATTCGTCTACTGCACGGTGTACTTTCCGCGCGATACCTACCGCACCGAAGTGCGGGAAAAAACCCAGCGCCTGCTGATGGAGGCATTCGATGCCTCGGACTATCAGTTCAGTACCTTTTTCACGCAATCACTGCTGGTGAGAACCCACTTCGTGATGCGTATCGACTCCGCGCGTTACAAGGAGATCAGCGTCCAGGACCTGGAGCGGCAGATCGCCGCCCTGGCCACCGACTGGCGCGACGATCTGCAGCGCGCCATCAAGGAACACTGGGGCGACGAGCGCGGCATTGCCCTTTCGGCCATGTATCGCGATGCGTTTTCGCTCAGCTATCAGGAACATTTCGATCCGCGCACCGCGGCGCAGGATATCGACCTTTTTCACGCCCTGGGAGGCGAGGAGGAAATTGCCACTCGTTTTTTCCAGCCGCTGGGTGCCAGGCCCGGCATCATGCGCCTGAAGATTTTCCATCGCAAAACGGAGCTGTCGCTGTCGCGGATGGTGCCGCTGCTGGAAAACCTGGGCTTTCAGGTGATCGGCGAACACCCCTACCCGATCCGGCCAGACGGGGTGGAGCCGGTATGGATGAGCGACTTCACGCTCAGGTTCAGTCTCGATATCGACGTCGACGTGGCGGCGGTGCGGCAAAACTTCGTCGATGCCTTCGAGGCGGTGTGGCAGGGCCGCGCCGGTGATGACAGTTTCAATGGCCTGGTGATCGGTGCGCGTCTCGATTGGCGTTCGGTGGCGCTGTTGCGCCTCTATGCCCGCTACATGAAACAGCTCGGCATTCCCATCGGGCAGGACTTCGTCGCCGCCACCCTGGCGGCGAATCTGGATATCACGCGCAATCTGGTGGCGCTGTTCAAATGCTGTTTCGACCCGCGCCTGGCCACGGATGGCAGAAGCGAACGGGTTGGGCGCCTTGAGACGAAAATTCTCGATGCCCTCGATAATGTCAAGAACCTCAACCAGGATCAGGTGCTGCGCACCTATCGGAACCTGATCTGCGCCACGCTGCGCACGAATTTCTTTCAGCGCGATGCAAGCGGCGACTTCAAACCCTATATTGCGGTGAAGCTGGCGCCGAAACAGCTTGCGCTCGCCCCCGAACCGCGCCCGGAATACGAAATTTTTGTGTCGTCACCGCGCTTCGAAGGTGTGCATCTGCGTGCCGGGAAAGTGGCGCGGGGCGGCATCCGCTGGTCGGATCGTCTCGAAGATTACCGCACCGAAGTTCTTGGCCTGGTGAAGGCGCAGCAGGTGAAAAATGCCGTGATCGTACCCACCGGCGCCAAGGGCGGCTTCGTGCTGCGCCAGGCGCCGCTCGCACAGGGGCGGGAAGCGGTTCTTGCGGAGGCACGCAACTGCTATCGCGCGTTCATGGGCGCCTTGCTGGACATCACCGACAACATTCGCGACGGCGCGATTATGGCGCCGCACGAGGTGGTGCGCCGCGACGGCGATGACCCCTATCTGGTCGTGGCCGCGGACAAGGGCACGGCGGCGTTTTCCGATCTCGCCAACGACGTGTCCGCCGACTACGGCCACTGGCTCGGCGATGCATTTGCGTCGGGTGGCAGCAATGGCTACGACCACAAAAAAATGGGCATCACGGCGCGCGGTGCCTGGGTGGCGGTACAGCGCCATTTTCGCGAGCTGGGCGTCAACGTTCAGGAGGAAGCCATCACCGCTGTGGGTATCGGCGATATGTCCGGCGATGTCTTCGGCAACGGCATGCTGCGCTCGCCGCACTTGCACCTGGTGGCGGCGTTCAACCACAACGCTATTTTTCTCGATCCGGATCCCGATGCGGCAAGTTCCTTTGGCGAGCGCCAGCGCCTGTTCGAAGCCGGCCTCGGCTGGTTCGATTACGACACCAGCCTCATCTCCGCGGGGGGCGGTGTTTTCTCGCGGGAACTCAAGACCATTTCCCTGACGCCCGAAGTGCAGAAGCGCTTCGCCATCGAAGAAAGTGCGTTGACCCCCGCGCAATTGATTCACCATTTGCTCAGGGCGCAGGTGGATCTGGTCTGGAATGGCGGCATAGGCACCTACGTCAAAGCCCGCGAGGAAAGCCACGCCGACGTGGGCGATCGCGCCAACGACGAACTGCGTGTTGACGGCCGCGACTTGCGCTGTCGGGTTTTTGGCGAGGGCGGCAACCTTGGCATGACGCAGCGCGGGCGCATCGAGTTCTGCCTGCACGGTGGCGCTTGCAACACGGATTTCATCGACAATTCCGGCGGTGTCGACAGCTCGGACCAGGAAGTGAACATCAAGATCGCCCTCAACGGCCTGGTGGTTGGCGACGACCTGACCTTGAAGCAGCGCAATGCGCTTCTCGAAAGCATGACCAACGAGGTGGCCGACAAGGTACTGCTGCACAATTATCGGCAAACCCAGACGCTGAGCCTGGCTCAGCTGCGTTCGGCCAGCAATCCTTCCGAGTTCTGGCACTGTATTCTCGACTGGGAGAGGGAAGGGCTTCTCGACCGCGCGCTGGAATATCTACCCGACGATGACACGCTCGCCAACAGGGAAAAAAGCGGGCCGTTTCTGACCCGGCCCGAGCTGGCGGTATTGCTGTCCTATAGCAAAATGCTGTTCAAGCAGCAATTGCAGCATGCAGAGCTCGATGCCGACCCGTACATTTTTGCCGAGATCCACGGCGCATTCCCGGCAACACTGGTGGATAAACACCCGGCGGCGATCGAGAGTCATGCGTTGCGCCACGACGTGCTGTGCACCCAGTTGGCGAACGAAATCATCGACTTCATGGGGCTGACTTTCGTTCACCGCCAGATGAAATCCACCGGCGCCTCTGCCGCGGATGTGGCGCGCGCCTACCTGATCGCCCGCGATGTCTTTCAGTTTGAAACGGTGTGGCGCGAAGTGGAAGAGCTGGACTACCGTGCCCCTGCGCGCACCCAGGGGGAACTGCACCTGAGCCTGATGCGTCTCGGCAGGCGCACCACGCGCTGGCTGCTGCGCAACCGTCGCGCCGGTGCCAGTGTGGCGGAGGAAATCGCCGCCCTGAAACCTTCCCTGCAGAGCCTGCTGACGGCAAGTCTCGGCGCCGAGCGCGACGAGGACGATGCGGATGACGTCGTAGCCGGGCTGTCCGGACTGGGCCTGAGCGATTACGCCTTGATGCTGATCGATTCCGCCAGCGATCTCTATTTTGCGCTTGGCATGGCCGACGTCAGTATTACCACCGGTGCGGATATCGACTGGGTAATAGAAGCGTACGACAGGCTTGGCGATGTTCTGCAACTGGAATGGGTCACCCGCCAGATCACCGAGCTGGTGTCTGCCAGCCGCTGGGACGACTTCGCCCGCGAATCCTTCATGGATGATCTGGAAAGCCAGTTTCGCCGGCTTGCGGCAGCGGCGCTGAGGCGCGCGGCCAGCTCGGGAGACCTGGAAGCCGAAGTGGCGGCCTGGCAGAGTGCACAGGCCCCGCTGATCGCACGCTGGCAGGACATGCTGCGGGAGATACGCATCACCGCTGAAAAACAGGTGGCGATGTTTTCCGTAGCGCTGCGGGAATTTGCCGATCTGGTCGCGGCCTCGCAATGATGCCCTCGCGTAGGGTGGTCAAGCTCCGCTTGGCCACCATTACACTGGAAGTCAGGTCTTGCGTTTTGCCAGCTGTAGAGGCCCAACCATGGCTCTGCTCCATTTTTCTATGGATACAAACAAGATCAAATAACGACAGAGTAGTAGAAGAAAACGTGTTACTACGTCTAGATCATCAGGTCTATAACCGAAAAGGCAAAACGCAAGACTTGACCCGAATGGCACTAGAAATGGCATCGCGGGTCATCGATACCGCGCTGCAAATGTTCGGCGGCTCGGGTTTCATGGAAGAGATGCTGATTTCCAAACTCTATCGAGCCAACCGTTTACAGAGACTCTATGCGGGAACCTCGGAATTGCAGAAAGTAGCGATTGCGAAAAAATTTTGATTTTTGAGAAGCTGTGCTGCTGTGTGATGCGGCAGACATCCTCATCAAACGTCAACAGACCGTAGGGGCAATTCATGAAACCAGCTTTATCGGTTCGCGTAATTGCCCCTGCAAGAGCGTTGCACCACAGCAGGGTTTGCAGCTGTAATTCCAACTACCGTGCAAATATCAGAAAACACAGAAGAGGTATCAACAATGACAGACAGCGATTTTGATCAAGGCGTGGCCCTTGTCGTGGGTGGCAGCGGAGAGCTCGAGGTCAGAATAGAAACTCTCGAATTTCTTCTTCTACCCCCGATATCCCTGTAAAAGCTTGCGGCACCTCGCACAATGAAAGCGTAATAATCAGGCGAGCAGGATCTAAATCCTCAGGTCACACCTGATCAGAACGGCCAGAACACCGGAATGAAGGTTACTCCCAGCGCCCAGAAAATCAGGTTCAGCGGCAGGCCCACCTTGACGAAATCAGTGAAACGATAACCCCCCGCGCTGTACACCATGGTATTGGTCTGGTAGCCCACCGGCGTGGCGAAGCTGGTGGAGGCGGCGAAGGTTACGGCGATCAGAAAGGGCGTCGGGTCCACGCCCAGCAGGTTGGCGGTGGACATGCCAATCGGGGTGAGCAGCACCGCGGCGGCGGCGTTGCTCATGAACTCGGTCAGCAGCAAGGCCATCAGGTAAAAGGCCGCCAGTACCACCAGCGGGCCGGAGCCGCTGACAAGGCCGATGCTGTTGGCGACGATGAATTCCGCCGCGCCACTTTGGCTCATGGCCACACCCAGTGGCAGCAGGCCCGCCAGCAGGATGATGATGCGCCAGTCGATGGCCTCGTAAACATCATCGGCGTCCAGGCAGCCGGCCAGCGTCATGGCGACCGCGCCCACCAGGGAGGTAATGGCGATCGGCGCCCAGCCGATGGCGGATACGCCGATCACCAGTGCCATGGCAATCAGTGCGAAGGGTGCGCGCCAACCCATGGGGCGCTCGGCGTCGCGCTGGCTCAGGACGATGACATTGGTGTCCTGTCGCAGGGCCGGCATCTCGGTTTCAGGTGTCAGCATCAGCAGCACGTCGCCGACATCGAGGCGCACATTCTTCAACTGATCACGCAGGATCTGGCCGCGGCGGTGAATGGCCAGCACCGTCGCGTTGTGTTGCCAGCGGCGGTCCAGCATGCCCAGGGTGCTGCCGACCACCCGCGAGCGCGGCGCAATCATGACCTCGGTCAACACCTGCTGGGTGCCTTCTTCCAGGTTGTGCGCCTTGAGCTTGAATTCGAGATCGATTTCCAGGCCGGCCTGATTCTTGAGTTCATCGAGCTTGGACCAGTCGCCCCTGGCCAGCAGCACGTCGCCTTCCTCCAGGGTTTGAGAGCGCGGCGACCAGACCTTCTCGTCGCCGCGCAGTAGTTCCAGTACAAAAACGTCGTAGTCTTCACCCAGTTTGGCCTCGCCCACCGTGGTACCGATCAGCGAGGAGTCAGGCATGACGCGCAGCTCGGTGATGTATTTGCCCAGTTCGTAATGCTCGACCAGTTCGGCGGTGCGGGTGTCCGGCAGCAGCCAGCGTCCCACAGTGAGCAGATAGAGGCAGCCCGCCGCCAGGCAGATCACGCCCAGCGGCGTGAATTCGAACATGCTGAAGCCGGGGTGCCCCAGATCACGGGCCATGCCGTTGACCAGCAGGTTGGTCGAGGTGCCCACCAGGGTGCAGACTCGCTCCTGGCGCGGACGGTTTTGAAGGTACATTGAAAACCCGCTACCTGCAGGGACCGCCTGAGCCGCAGCACGGTGATCACTGAAGAGAGCGTTGTGGAGCTGTTCAGCTTCGATACTTGGAGCAAGTGCTGGGCGGCGATTGACAATTCTTTGGACTGGTTTTCGATGGTGCTTGGGTTAGCATGAGTTCTGGCCGCAATCGGCAAGCAGAAATCCTGACGACAAAAACATTATTGGAGGGAGCAGGTCATGAAAAATCCATCAATCCATCGTTATCCCACACCGCTGATCGCTCTTCTGGGCGCGGGTGTCACGCTGAGTGGCGGGGTGCTCGCGCAGCCTGAGCGGCAGGCCTTTGCCCTGGAGGAAATCGTCGTTACTGCCCAGAAACGGGAGGAGAACATCCAGGACGTGCCCATTTCCATGAACGTGATGACCGCGAACATGGCATTGCGATCCGGTATCAAATCGACGGAAGACCTGCAATTCACCGCGCCGGCCCTGAATATGACCAGGGTGACGCAGGCGCCGGTCATCTATATCCGCGGCGTGGGAACCCTGAACTCGACGACGGGCGAGGAGGGCAGCAACCCGGTCTATGTCGATGGTTTCTACAATCCGTCGCTGGCGGGCTCGGTATTTTCCTTCAACAGCATCGAGCGTATCGAGGTTCTCAAGGGGCCACAGGGTACCCTGTTTGGCCGCAACGCGACGGGCGGGGCCGTCAACGTCATTACCCGCACACCCACGGGCGAGCCCGAGTTCAACGCATCACTGGGCTATGCCAATTACGATACCGTGGAAGGCAACGTCTATATGACGAGCGGCCTCACGGACACCCTCGCGGCGGACATGGCCATTTATCACCGCAAACAGAACGAGGGCTGGGGTACCAACCTCACCACCGGCAACGATGTTCACCTGTCGGAGGAAACCGCTGTGCGCTCGAAATTCGTGTGGCGGCCCAGTGATCGCACGGAAGTGGTGGCCGCTGCCGACTACTCCGAGCAGGTGTCGGATTACGGTATCGCCTGGCAGACGGCGCCCGGCCACATCGCCTTGATGACGCCCGCGCTTCTGCCCAGCCCCGAGGGCTATACCGGCGACCCTCACGATGTCCACCTCAATGTGGAGCCTTACGGCTTGACCGAGCAGTGGGGCGTCAGTCTGCGTATTCAGCACGATTTCGCGGCCGTGCGCGGTGTCAGCATGTCGAGCTACCGCGACGTGGATGCCGACTATGATTTTGACCAGGACGCCAGCAGCTTGCCGCTGGTGGATGCCATCTTCAAGTCCACCACCAAGGTATTCACCCAGGAATTCCAGATTCAGGCACTGGCAGACAGCGATATCCAATGGGTCGCAGGGCTTTTCTATCTGGAATCCGCCGCAGACAGCAACCCGCTGGTATTGTCAGGCGGAGCCTTTGCCGAAGCGGGCGGTTCAGACACCCGCTATGGCAGCATCGATGTGACTTCCATAGCCGCCTATGCCCAGGCAACCTTCCCCCTGGGCGAGGCCACGGATCTGACTGCCGGTGTTCGCTACACCCGCGACGAGAAGGACTACAGCGCCCTGCGAATTTTCGGCACCGGCGCCAGTTTTGCCTACGAAGATTCCGAATCCTGGGCGGAGCCCACCTGGCGATTGGCGCTGAACCACCGCTTTACGGATGATTTCAACGGCTACCTCAGTGTCAGCCGCGGCTATAAGGCGGGGAATTTCTCGATCATCAACCCCACCAACGGCAAGATCGATCCGGAATTCATCACCGCCTACGAGGTCGGCTTCAAGAGCGATTGGCTGGATAGGCGCGCCAGATTGAACGCGGCGTTTTTCTACTACGATTACGAAGATATCCAGCTGCAACAGATCGTCGAAGGACAGCAGTTCCTGCTCAACGCGGCGGAAGCCGAGATCAGCGGTGTGGATGTGGAGTTCGTGTTCCTGCCGCTCGACGGGATGACGTTGAGTGGCGGCCTGTCCTACCTGTTCGAGAAGGAATATACCAATTTCCCCAATGCGCCGGGCACCACGGTGAATCCACCTTCCGTGGGTGGCAACTCTCCGCGAACGATCGATGCCAGCGGCAATGATCTGATTCGCGCCCCGGAGCTGACCGCGTCGGTGACGGCGGACTACGAAATTCCCTCGGCAGTGGGCACCTTCAACCTGAATCTGTCGGTGCTGTACAACGACGGTTTCTATTGGGAGCCGGACAACCGCGCCGAGCAGCCCTCGTACACGTTGCTGAACGCGCAACTGGGTTGGCGCCACCCCAGCGAGAACTATGGGATTCGCGTGTGGGGCAAAAATCTGACCGACAAGGTTTATGGCAACTATCTCAGCTCGTCGATTTCGGACACCATTGCCTACGCGCCACCGCGAACCTTTGGGGTCACGCTGGACGTGAGCTTCTAGCGCCGCGCTATAGCTTGAGATTTCGGCCTTTGTATCACGAAAAATCGTGGAGACCCGCCAATGAATACGATAACGACGCTCTCTGTGCCGGATTTTACCCGTCTCGATGATGTTGGAGAAAACCTCATACCCCTGCTCAACGCGCTTCGCGAGCAGGAGCCGGTGGTGTGGAACGAGTCCGTACAGGCCTGGATGCTGCTTCGCTACGAAGACGTACTCGCCGGTTACGAAGGAAAATTGCCGCTGTCGAACCGGGCAATCGCACCCGACAGGCTCGAAGTTCTCATCCCCAAGGAGGAACAACAACAACGAATTCCCAACATCGTCTCGCACGTCCCCAAATGGGTGGTGAACTCCGATCCACCCGATCACAGCCGGATTCGCAATCTCATGTTGCGCGGTTTCAAGCCGCGCAATATCGAGGCGATACGCCCTGCGGTGCAGAAGATCGTTGCCGACATGCTGGCGAAAATGGAACAAAAAACGGCGTGTGATCTGGTTGAGGAAGTGCGTGAAGTCACGGTGCGTACCATCATGCATTTCATTGGTATTCCGGAAGAGGAGTTCGACAGGGCGAAATTCCTGTCCGATGAAATTACCGACTCCTTCACGCGCCCCTATTTCACCGCGCAAACCCTCGAACGTACCGATGCGGCGCTGGAAGAAAGCCGGAAAATTTTTGTGCGGGAAATTGCCCGCCGCCGCGCGCAACCCGGTGATGATTTTTTGTCGCAAATGGTGGCGCTGGTGGATGAAAGTGGCACTGTCAGCGAAGAGGAACTGGTTGCGCAACTGCTGCTGATGCTGCCGGCTGGCCATGACTCCACAACCAATACCATCGTTTTCGGTTTCGTGACCTTGCTGCGCAACCCGGAAATACGCGAGCGCTTTCTGCAAAGTTCAGAGACGTTGAGCCAGAACGTGGCCGAGCTGATGCGTTATGTGGCGATGTCTTCAGTGAGCAATCGGATTGCGACACAGGATTTCGAGCTTCACGGCAAACAGATAAAGCGCGGCGACATGGTGCTTCTGGTGATTGCCAGCGCCAACCGCGACCCCCGCTGCTACGACAATCCCGAAGCCTTCGATCCGGCGGCAAACAGCAAAACCTCCTTTGTGTTTGGCAACGGCATGCATCACTGCCTGGGTCACCTGTTGGCGAAGATGGAAATTGGCGAGCTGTTGCCCGCCTTGATGCGGCGCTTTCCCAATGCTGTCATCGAGGACGAAGAACTGGCTTACAGCAGCGCGCTTTCTTTCAGGGGGTTGGATCGCCTGCGGGTTCGTCTTCACGGAAGGACGGAGTAAAAAACGGGCTCGATGACAATGTGGAGAAAATCATGTCGGATTCACAGGGTACAGATAATGTTGCGGTTCTGACCGGCTTTTACCAGGCGCTGGAATCCGGCGATGTGGCGCGGGCTTTTGAGTTTGTCGACGAGAATATCATTGTCGTCTATCCAGATTCACTGCCCATGGCGGGCGAATGGCGCGGCCACAGCGGCCTGCTCGATCTGTTTGCCAAGGTAGGTGAGCTTTGGCAGGGCCGGGTGAGCGAGGTGGAAACGCTGGTAAGCAGTGGCTCCCACATCGTCGTGCTGCTGACCACCAAAGGTGAAGTCAACGGTTGTGCATTGACCATGCCCATCGCGGAAGTGTGGCGCCTGCACAATGGAAGGCTCGTTGAGGGAAAACCATTTTTCTGGGATACCGCCGCCATCGAGAAGACATTGAGATCAGCATGACAGCGAGCACCAGACACGAGGAATGCGCCGGTTTTTCCGCATCGCCCTGGTACACGTCGACAGCGAGCGAGAGCTTCCCCAGTCTGACGGGCGAGCTCAGTACAGAGGTTGTCGTCATTGGCGCCGGTTATACCGGATTGTCGACTGCCTTGCAGCTTGCGCGCCGCAATATCGATGTCGTCGTGCTCGAAGCGCAGGTGCCGGGGTGGGGCGCCTCGGGGCGCAACAATGGCGGTGTCGTGCCTGATTTTGCGTTTTCATCGGTGGAGAAAATTGTTCAGAATCATGGCCAGGCGTGGGGCCGTAAACTCTGTCGCCTGGTGGATGAGTCCGCAAACCGGCTGCGGGAGCTGGTTGCCGGGCTCGACGACGATTGCGATCTGGTCCTGAATGGCTTTGCGGATCTTGCCCACAGCCGCGAGCGCGTAGCCTTTCTCCGGGCCCGTTTCGAAAGTCTCAGCGAGCGGGGGCATCAGGTGCGCTGGCTCGGGGAAGAAGAAAGCGCCCATGTTGCGGGCTCGCCCTTCTATGGCCACGGCGGCTATCTGCTCGAAGGGGCGGGGCATGTCAACCCGCTCAAACTGGCGCAGGCGCTCGCCCGTGCAGTGAAGGCCAGCGGCGGGCGCATTTTCGCCCATTCGGCGGCCACGACGATTGCCGCTGCGCAGGGCGGCTGGCGCGTGACCACTGCCGCTGGTGCGGTGCTGGCCCGTCAGGTGGTCATCGCCCAGAACGCCTATGCGGGCCAGCTGTGGCCCGGCCTCCACAAGGGAACCATTCGTATCCAGCCGTGGCTGGTGGCGACCAAGCCTCTGTCTGAGGAAATCTCCAGTACCGTTATTCCCCATGATTACCTCATCGGTGACAGCCATCCGCTGCCCTATTTTTTCCGCAAGGACCGCGAAGGCCGCCTCTCCGCATCCGTGGTGCGAGGGCTCGATGTTTTCGGAGGAAAACCCGACCCGAAGGCCATGGCAGCGGTACTGAAGGAAATATTTCCGCAGATCGGCGAGGTCGAGTTTGAATGCCTGTGGCAGGGTACGGCAACCCTCCAGCCGGGAGAGTTGCCGCGCATCGTCTCCCTGGCGAATGGTGTGTGGGCGGCGTTCGGCTTTGGTCGCGGCGTTACCATGACCCATGTCGTCGGCGCGGCGCTTGCCGACCTCTGCGCGGGGATGACGCCGGAGGAGGCCGGTTATCCCGTCACGGCATTCGAGAAAATAAAGCTGGCGGGGCTGATTGAAAAATTGTTGCCGGCTGTGTTGTTGCTGCTCAATCGCCGTGGTTAGGGTATTTTGGTGATCCTGCCGCCTACCGTAGGGGCAGTTCATGAACTGCCCCTACACACGCGCAGAAAAAATCGGGATATGGAAACATGAAGTCTACGGTTTATAGCTGCGATATAGCTTATCTGCCGGTGGCGAGCAGGGCATCCCTGAATTCAGGCGCCGCGATGGCGGCCAGCGCCGCGGCGCGCTGTGGCAGCGAACGGTTCTTCAATTCGGCGATACCAAATTCCGTAACCACATAATCCACGTCATAGCGCGGCAACGACGTCATGGTGCCCGTGCCGAGCGATGTGACGATGCGGGAAAATTTTCCCTTTCCGGCGGTTGCCGGCAGGGCAATGATGCTTTTCCCCTGTTTTCCCACACTCGCGAAGCGCGCGAAATCGGCGGCACCGCCCACGTTGCTGACCTGGCGCCCGCTTGCCATCTCCAGGTTGGCCTGACCGAAAAGATCCACTTCAAGGCCGGAGTTGATGGCGACAAGGTGGTCCATCGCCGCGAGTGTCCGAGGGGCGTGGGTGACATCGACACCCTTGATGGTCAGGCCGTCGATGTTTGCCAGGCGGCGATAAAAGTCGCTGCTGCCCAGGGCACAGCAGGTAGTGTGGGCGAAGTCCGGATCCAGGGCGCCGCTGTCGAGCAGCGTGATGAAACCATCCGAAATCATGCCTGAATGGAAGCGCAGGTTCTTTTGGTCGCTCAGGTTTGCGAGCAGCTTGTCGGGCACTTTGCCGAGTCCGGTCTGAATCACGGAGTAGGGCTCGATCAATTCTGCCAGATGTGCGGCGATGCGGTTGGAGACCGCATCCACCTCGCCGGTGTCGTAGCTGATGAGCGGAAAATCCTCTTCCACCGTGCAATCGAACTGGCCGAGGTGCAGGTGGGGGGAATTCGGCAGGAACGGCATGTGCCGGTTGATCACTGCGAGAATGCGCCTGGCCCTGGTAATGGCTGTGCACTGAAATTCCGCCGACACGCCCAGTGAGCACTGTCCTTGCGGATTGGGCGGTGACACCTGCACGATAGCCCAGTCGAAATCACAAGCCGCCAGGTAATTGTTGATTCCATAATAGGTCAGTGGCAACAAGTGAATTTTGTGCGCAAGCGCATGCTGTTTTGGCCGCGGGAAAAAAACAGTTTCGCGGATGCGATTGCCGTCATCGGCCAGTGGAATGTTGTTGATGCCTGAAACGAAGCCGCTGACCACGTGCAGGTCGTTCATGTCTTGCGCGGCGCTGGCGAGAGCCTCTACCAATGCTCTGGGCTCGGAGGACGCGCCGGGAATATAAAGGGTATTGCCTGGCTCAAAAAGATCGAGTGCGTCGGCCATGCTGGCGAGGTAGGTTGTATTTTTGTTCATAATCAATTTTTTAAGAAGTGGTTGGAAATTCAGGGATCTTCAAGTTGTGTAGGGGCAATTCATGAAACCGGCTTTATCGGTTCGTGCAATTGCCCCTACGGATAGTCTCTGATCAGTGATTTGTGAATCGGGGCTCGCGCTTTTCCAGGAAGGCGCTGACGCCCTCTTGTGCATCGTCACTGCTGAATACCCTGTAGGCCTGCTCGCGCTCCACCGCCATGCTCTGTGCAAGGGGCATGTCGAACGCTGCGCCGATGGCTGTGCGAATGCCGTTGCGGGCAACCTCGCTGTATCGGGTCAGCTGTCGTGCGAAGGTAATGGCCTCCGCCACCACGTCGACGTGCTCCGGCACGCGGTTGACGAAGCCCATATCCACCGCTTCCTGGGCACTGATCTGACGCCCGGTCAGCGCCAGTTCGAGGGCGCGGCCTTCCCCGATCAGGCGGGCAATCGTCTGGGTGCCGGCGTAACAGGGCATCACGCCCAGGAGAATTTCCGGCAGGCTGAATATGGCGCTGCGGTGGGCGACGCGAAATGTACACGCCGCGGCAAGTTCCATGCCGCCACCCAGGGCCATGCCATTGACGGCGGCAATGCTGACGCAGCGGTGTTGGCGAATGCGGGCGACGAGATCGTGCATGCGGCGGATGCGCTGAAAATAGCGCTCGCGGCCCTGGGCCTGCATTTCCTTCAGGTCCGTTCCCGCGCAGAAGGCTTTTTCAGCACCTGTGATGATGATGGCCTTGCTGTTGTGATCGTCGAGGTCTGCAAGATATTGTTCCAGCGCTTCCACGATCTCGTCATTGACGGCGTTGCGGACGTTGGGACGGTTCAGGGTCAAGAGAGTGATGTCGTCGATATCCTGCCTCAGGACGGCGCTCATGGGGTTCTCCAGTGTGAATGTTTAGGCTTTGGCTGATTGAGGTAAAGAAAAAAAGTCAGCAATGTCAACAAGCCGATTTTACACAGTCGTCGGAAATTTAGGCTACAGCTCGTTGGGGTAAAGCGAGCTATAAGCTGTAAGCAGGAGCCCTGCAAGAGCTGAGTTCTGTCAGAGTTCAACTTGGAGCTTACAGCTTATAGCCCGACAAAGCCTTTAGCACGAATTTCTGACTTATGAGTAAACTCCGCAAGAGTCCGCCACCGCCGCACGCCGTGTGCGACTGTCACAGTGACAGAAGCTCGTAGAGATGGCGGCCAAGGTCCGCGCGGGGTAGGGGTTCCTCGTGCCAGTGAGCAGAGCCGAACCCTCGATAGCCGCTGATTTGCAGACCCGCTTCGGCAAGCCTCAAAACCGTGCCCGTGCAGGCAGGCAGCAGGTTTTCCAGCAGCAGGCCGAGCATGCGCTGTGGTGTCATAGCCTGCTGCGAGGGGCCGGATTTGACATGATGGCCCGCTATGACAAGAACATCAAAGCGGTCGAACGGCAGCCCCGAGAGCAGGCTCGAATCGTTGACGCAAACAACCACAGCCTGCACCTGCTTGTTGCACAGAAGGGCGACGCTGCCCTCGAAAGCTGGCATGGAGCTGGCGCTGAGCACGGATTGGTGAAGGGTGACGCGGGTCTCGTCAACGCTGCCGACGCGCCAACCCAGGCTGGTGAACAGATGGCGACGGAGATCGGCGGCGATTGCCGCGCAATCCTCTGCGCCGAGGATGACGACGATGGGCACGCGGCCCTGGCCGTCGACCAACGAGGTGAGAATCTCGCCGTACAGGTGCGGGCCCGTTGTCAGGCCCAACTGCGGCTGGGCATTGACTTCGCAGATGGCTGCACCGCCTTCTTTCCAGGAGCGGCTGATGTCGGGAATCAGCAGATCGACCCCGGCCAGGTCGAGGCGCAATGCGGCCGTCGCACGTTCGGCAAGGGCGCGGTTGTCGGGGTGGACGCGATCGAGCACGGCGACTGGCATGCCGCCGGTCGCCACATTGGCCGTGCGTCGCAGGCGGATGAATTCACCCGGCGCGGGGATGCTGTCCGGGGTGAGCCCGACGCCTGCCAGCAGCGCGCAGGCTTCGTCGTCGAGGGCGATGCGCTTGAGCGGCGCGCCCGGCCCGGTGCCGCGGCGCGGGTTGCGGTTCAACTCCTTGAGAAGCTCCGCCACGCTGTGTTGGCCGTCGCCGGTGACGCCGCCTGGAATTCGCTCGATGGCCCACAGGGTGGCGCCGTGAAACACCGTCAACCGGTAGTCGCGACCGGCGACATGCTTTTCGAGCAGTACCTGCGGCGACGCCTTGCGCGCCACGGCAAAGGCGGCGCGCACCTCTTCGGCATTGGCGAGGCCCGCCGCTACGCCCTCGCCGCCGTCCTTGTCGGCAGGTTTGACGACAACGGGATAGCCTATCTTGGCGGCCAGTGCGACAGCTTTGTCTGCGGAATCGACAAGAGCGTGGGCGGGAACCGGAATTCCCGCCTGGCGCAGGACTTGCGCGGCGAAAGCCTTGTTGCGCGCCAGGCCGGTGGACAGCGCTGGAGTCTCGTCGCTGAGAGTGCTGTCCAGCCAGCGGCTTCTGTGGCCGTAGCCATACTGGAACACAGTACCGGCGAGCGAGGTATAGGGTATACCGGCATCGAATGCCGCCTGCAGCAGCGGCGCGGTGTTGCTGCCCTTGGGCTGAAAGCGCCGCAGTTTGTCGATGATGGGGCCAAGGCGGGTCAAGGCGGTTTCCGCGCTATCGCCGGACCAGAGCGTTTGCAAAACATCGAATGCGGCAGCGAACGCGATAGCGGCGGCCTGGTATTGTTGAGCGTAGACGGCGATCAGCGCGTTGATGCGGGCGCCGGATGCCTCTGATTTGCCCAGCGCGACACCGGCTTCAAAGACGGGCAATCCTGCGGCGCGCTGGATGCTCTGAGTCCACTGCAGCAGCACGCTGACAAGCATGAGAGGAGATGGCGCGCGGCAGGCGCGAATTCCACCGGAAAGCGCGGGCCAGATACTCGCTGGGTTGCGCGTTTCCAGCAGTGAGCGCAGACGCTCATGAAGGCTTGCCAGCTCAGGGCCAGTGAATGGGTTTGCCGCCGACACCACTATCAGGGGCCGAAGTAACGCCTTGTGGCGCAGGCCGCCGAGATAACCCTTGATCGCCGTGCTCTTGCCCGCTGTGGCAAGCCCAAGCGCCGCGCCGCCGCTGGCGTCGTCAATGTTCGTCATGGCGCGCGACCACGGTCATCAATTGCCAACGCATGCCGATGCGACCATTGCCCAGTGTATCGACCCCCAGTTGATCTTCGATGGCGGCCAGAGTGTCGTTGACGCTGGAACGGCACAGATCAAAGAGACCGTGGCAAAAAGTCGCCATGGCCTGGCGATCGTCGAACAGCCAATGAAAATCCACTATTTCTTCGCTGAGCAATGTCCAGCCTGCTCGACGCAATTCGTCGATGCTGCGCCGATCGAGAAAAACTCCCTCGTGGCCGGTGCTGTTGTTGTCCCCCACGTAGCCGTCGAGGAATCGCGCAACTTTCGAGCCGGCCGCGACGTCCGATACCACCAAACGGCCACCCGGCCTGACGACCCGCAGGAACTCGCGGAACAGAGGCTCCTTGTCGTCGAGATGATGAACGCCGGCGATACTGAGAGCAGTGTCGACACTGGCGTCCTCCCACGGCAGCGGCAGCAGCGGCACTTGCGTGAGAGCAGCGCCATGGCTGCCGCCATTTTCGGAAAAACTGGCGCAAGGCTCATGCCCCCGCCACTGGCAGCCCGGCGGAAGATAGTTGCACAGATAGCCCCCACCCGCGGGCACATCGGCGACGATCTGACCGGGGCGCAACTCCGCCCGCCGCACGGCCTGCATGAATTCCTCGTCGCGAGCATGGGGATGGGCACGCATCGCCCTGTCGTAGGCTGAACCTCGTTCCTCGAACAATTCGTGGTAGCTTTTCATGGCTGTTATCGATGGACCAATGTATGTCGGATATCCGATACTTTGTTTGTGATCTTAAAGCACCCGTGCTGCTGAGGGAATGCTTGGCTCTTCTTACCTGCCGAATAGCGGATTATCCGTAGTAAAGGTACATATCCATATAAGGGGTATTGTTTGTTACCGATTGTCTGCAGGTGGATTCCTGCCGTTGGAGGATGGCGCGACAACGTGCCGCATCGTATAGCAGTAGGTGAGATGAAGAAGATAATTGATAAGAATCAGGATGTTATGAGCGTGTTTGTCGAGAGTCAAACAGTGTTGAAGCGCTTTTTGAGGCGTTTCTCGAGTAATGCTCACGACATCGAAGATATTTGCCAGGAGACGATCCTTCGCGCCCTGGAAGCTGAACGAACGAAGGAAATCACCGCGCCGCGGGCCTTTTTATTCGGAATTTCGAAGAACATTGTACGCAAGAAGCTGGATCGAGAATCGAAGCGCCTTGTTGATCTTATTGAAGATCTGACGCCGCAGGAGTATGTGGATACAGGACCATCATTGGAAGAATGTGTCGACAGCCAGAGACAGATGGCCAGGTTTGCAGAGGCCGTGCGTGCTCTGCCTCGACAATGTCAGAAAGTGTTTGTATTAAAGAAGGTGTATGGACACTCCCACCAAGAAATATCCAAGGAGCTAGGTATTTCCATTAGCACGGTGGAAAAACATGTGGCTGCGGGCCTGAAACGGTGTGCGGAACATATGGAAAGAACAGCGGGCCGTCCCGGTGTGGACGACGAGATGAAAGTGACGAACCTCTGAAGGAGCGTTCAATACAGTAACGATCGACCAATGAAGAAACGTATCAGCGACAACAAAAGTACGGATATCACTGCAGAAGCCTGTGCCTGGATCGCACAGATAGAATCTGGTCGCCTGACATCCGCCGACAGGGAAGCGCTGCGCGAGTGGATCGGACGCAGTCATAAGCATGCCGCCGTGATCAAACAGATGGCCAGGCTGTCCATGGATCTCAACGTGCTGACGGAGCTGACTCTGCCGGGTGACAGCAGGCGTAACGACGCGCCGGCTGCTGCCGCCAGTGGACTGCATGGTTGGGCCCCCAAGGGCTGGGGGCTTGCACTGCTCGCAGTCGCAGTGTCGGCGCTGGTGCTGGTGGTGACGATCCGGAACATCGAGCCGCTGGAACAGCCGGTGGTGCTTTCCACCCCTATCGGCGGTTATCAGGAGGCCGAGCTGGCGGATGGCACCCTGGTCAAGCTGAATACCAACAGCCAGCTTGAAGTGCACTACAGCAATCAGGTGAGAAAGGTGCGCCTGCTGTCGGGTGAGGCCTACTTCGATGTGGCGCACGATCCGGATAAGCCGTTTATTGTCTATGTGGACAAAAATTACGTCCGCGCAATTGGTACTGCTTTTTTGGTGCGGTTTAGCGGAGAAAGTTTCTCGGTGTCTGTTGTGGAGGGGAAGGTGGAGCTAGCTGAAGCCTCATCTCTGCAACAGCCACCTACGATCGACAAAGCGGTGAATACGCCTAAAGAGGAACCAGAAAAAATCTTGAATACCTTGCCGCTACCGTTAGCTGCGGGAGAGCGTGCCAACGTATCCAGACAGAACAAAGAGGTTGTGACTGTGTCTTCCCGAGAATTACAGAGAGAGCTGGCCTGGCAAGAAGGGCTTCTGGATTTTGCTGATACACCACTGGAAGAGGTCGTCAATGAGTTAGGCCGATACTCCAGTTTGAACGTGGAGTTTATTGACTCTGAACTGCGAGGGATAAAGTTTGGAGGCATTTTCAGAAAAGAAGACCCGCAATCTCTATTTGATGCACTTCAGCATGCCTATGGTATTGATGTGCAGTATCTGGATGGTGACATAGTACGATTGAGCTTGGCGTCTAAGTATAATCCCTGATGCTGAAACCCCTCGTTGAGGGCTTGCGCATCTGAATTATGTGGTTGCCCCATTCTTATTTTAATGACATTGGCCAATTAGTCGTGTATCTATTTTAATAGTTGTATTGAAAAAATACTTCGTATCATTGATGCAAGATAATTGAAAAATAACTACTTCAGCAGACGACAAATGATTCTATCGATTTTTTGAGTGGCGACTATAAATACAAATTTATAATTTTTATATAGAGGTTTTTTTGGCCAGAGGTACTAATAAGTTAAGGCTGTTAGGGGGGGGCAACGAGTTCTCTTCATTGCTGCGGATTGCAAGGATGGTCGCAACTAAGTGCGGGATGTATTTTTTTCTGTCCTGTGCCTTTTTTACACCATTCTCGATGGCAGATAACGAAGCTGACAAAGTTTATCTTCTGAATATTCCCAGAGGAACAGCAGCTATGTCGGCTAAGACACTGTCTCGACAGACTGGGCACGCGGTTATATTTCAATCTGCAGATGTTGACAAAATCGAAACTCCTCCTTTGATAGGAGGGTATACCCTAGGGCAGGCACTAAATCGGCTATTCGATAAAACAGACTTGTCTAGCAGCCTTACACAGCATGGAGTTATAACAATAGTACGAGAAAAATTCGCTCAAGATGAGGTGGAGATAATGAACGATAAGAAAATAGCAGCTGGAAAAATGGCTACACTATTGATGTCGATATTTGGTATTTCAGAGATGGCAATGGCGCAAGCCAATACCGCTGGCACAAGGGGAATTGAGGAAATTATTGTTACCGCGCAGAAGCGCGCTGAAAACCTTCAGGATGTACCTATTACGATCAGTGCACTTGGCGGTTCAATATTGCAGGATTCCGTGATATCAAAAACAGATGATCTGTCGATGGTTATTCCAGGTATGCAGATGACGCGCCAAATCGGTGCGTCACAACCTTTCTTGCGTGGTGTTGGTACCCAGAATGGAGCGGCTGGAGACGAGAGTAGCATCTCTACTTATGTGGATGGGGTCTATACTTCCAGTATGTTTGCTGCCGTTCAAAATTTTAATAGTATTGAGCGTATTGAAGTCTTGAAGGGTCCGCAAGGGACTTTGTTCGGGCGCAATGCCACCGGTGGATTGATGCACATTATTACCAAAGATCCACAACATGATTTTTCCGCTAACCTGAGAGCGTCCTATGGCAGCTATGAGACACTGACAACAAATTTTTATGCCACGAACGGGCTGACTGATAATATCGCTGCAGATATCGCACTTTCCTATGTAAATCAGGGTGAAGGATTTGGAAAAAACCTAATTACTGGTAATGACAGCAATAAGGCTGACATACATTCCAGAGCGGTACGCAATAGCTGGCTAATCGATTTCAGCGAAAATACCCAGGGGCGTTTATCCCTAGATTATGCGGAAAGAAAAGAAAATACAGTTATTGCACGTCAGCTTGCTCCCGGTTCAATCGGCGCAGATGGTGTAACAACTTACACTGGTGAATTTTATAATGTTGAAGCGGATATTGATGCCTTTACCAGGGCTAGATCGTGGGGTGCGTCACTAAAGCTTACTCACAATTTCGATATGGTGGATTTTGTCAGTATTTCTGGGTATAGGTCTAGTAATACTTTTGGGCTGCTTGACCAAGATTCCACACCACTTAATTTGATAAGGGCTGATCTGAAAGTTGAGTCCGAGTTTTTTTCCCAAGAGCTTCAATTGCTTTCAACTTATGAAAGTAAGTTGCAGTGGGTAATTGGCCTATACTACATGAACGAGACCTCCAAGTATAATCCGTTTAAATTAAGTGGGTTGGGGATATCTGGATCTACAGGTGCGGAAGCTTTTTTGGCATATCCAGTCCAGGATTCTCAGTCATATGCCGCCTTTGCTCAAGGGAATTACGCTATTACACAAAAGACAAATATTACTGCGGGTATTCGTTTCACCCGGGATGAGCGAGAATTGGTTATTGATAGGCACTTGGATTTTGGCTCCATGAATGTGCCGCTACCGCAAATTACTGGTGATGAGTCATGGGTAGAACCGACCTGGCGGTTATCTATCGATCATCGGATTTCAGAGGAGATAATGGTCTTTGGTAGTTACAGTCGCGGCTTTAAGAGTGGGGTATATAACACATCAGGTGCCCTGGATGGGGCTGTAGGTCCTGTTGATCCCGAGATTCTCGACGCATTTGAAATCGGTATTAAAGCCACTTTGTTGGATAACAGAGTGCATTTCAACGCATCTGCCTTTTACTATGATTACACGGATATGCAGTTGACTCAGATATTCCAGGGTACTGTACGGCTCTTGAATGCTGCGGAAGCAGAGATTTTGGGTGCTGAATTAGATGTCATTGCATTGGTGGCGGATAACTTGGAATTGCGTTTTGGGCTGTCGGTACTGGATACAGAATACACCAAATTCCCAGGTATGCCTGTCGCGACGGCAAACCCTGCTGGGGGAAATATAGTGGGAGTGCGTGATGGGCGGGGTAACGATCTCATTCGAGCCCCGGACTACACGGTGAATCTTGGTGGTAGCTATACTATACCCATCGAAACGGGAAGGATAGCTATGGCCGTCAACTATTACTACAACGATGGCTTTTTCTGGGAGCCGGAGAACCGGCTGAAACAGGATTCCTACAGTTTACTCAATGCTGAGTTGTCTTGGTCTACCTTGGATGAAAGGCTTAAACTAAGTTTTTTCGGTAAAAATCTGACGGATGATAAGTATTCTTACCAAACAAGCAGTGGATCATTTGGCGACTTTGTGACTGCCGCAGCTCCGAGGACCGGTGGCGTCGCGGTAGAATATAGCTTCTGAAAATACGTCTCTTTTCCCGCAATGGTGTACAGTCTCCTCACTCCGGAAGGAGTGAGGGATTTTCTTGTTTTTGTAATGCGCGTTTTTAGAAATTCAACCTGATCTGTTAATTTGCAATTCTATATCGAAGCGAGAATCTCAGATTTCTTGATGAATTAGAAAAGTAGCAAGGATATCGCGTGGTATTTTCCAATTAGAGCCTGTCCATTTTCTCTGCAACATCCGAGGATGAGGGTGTGGTCATTTTCATAAACTTGTTATAGGAGTAAAAGTATGCGAGCGATGGTCTGTCGTGAGTTCGGTTCACTGGAAAATCTTAAGGTTGAGAATGTTTCCACGCCAGAAGTAGGTGTTGGAACGGTGTTGGTTGAAATTCATTCCATTGGTGTAAATTTTACGGATATTCTTGCTGTGAGTGGGCGTTCACAGTTAAAGCGTCAGTTTCCATTTACTCCAGGTGTTGAGGCTGCCGGTATCGTGATTGCAGTAGGTGAAGGAGTTACTAAAATAAGGCTGGGTCAGAGGGTGTTGGGCTCCAAGCCACAAGGCACTTATGCGGAGGAGGTAATTTTTTTAGAGGACGAAATTTTTCCTATCCCTGACAGTATGGATATGCAAACTGCAAGCACATTTTATGTTGTTGCTTTGACAGCAGACTACGCTATTTCTGATCGCGCGAAGCTTCTCGCCAATGAAACGATGTTGGTTCTGGCCGCTGGGGGAGGGGCAGGGCTGGCGGCGGTAGAAGTTGGAAAAGCGATAGGCGCAAAGGTTGTGGCAGCGGCATCATCTAGAGAAAAACTGGACTTGGCAATTTCCCGTGGCGCGGATGCAGCTGTACTCTATCCAAGCGAAAAGCTGGATATTGAAAGTCAAAAAAATTTAATGAGGGAGCTTATTGATTGCTCAGTTGGTGATAACGGGTATGTCCCGAGTATTGGTGAAATCAACAGCGTTCATGATAACGCTGGTTATAATGTCGTTTTTGATGGTGTGGGTGGCACTTATGCTGAGCCGGCTTTGCGGGCTTTGGCTTGGCATGGTAGATACTTATCGATCGGGTTTGCAGCAGGTGTGCCACGTGTCTCTCTTGCTCCTGTACTTTTCAAGGATGGAGATATCATGGGTATACAGCCGGTGGATGATCAGGTCAGGCTTCCAGGCCGTAATCCGAAACGTATGGAAAAGCTTTTTGGGTGGTTTGACCAAGGGTTTTTACGCCCTCAGATAACGGCAACTTACAGAATGGAAGACGCTGCCAAAGTTTTATCGATGATGTCGGAGCGAAAAGTAAAAGGACGTGTAGTGCTGATTACTGAGCGATCAAAAATGTGACAACGTTCTGGTCAGTAGTGTGGGCTTCTATTGTTTATAAAATTTATTATTAGCATCGAGAAAAAGACATGATAAATAAATATACTTGTTTTGAAGATTACGAAGCCGGTCAATCTGGCGTAACAAGAATGCGGACTATAGGTGATCCGGAGATAGTCAGTTTTGCCGGTATTACCTGCGACTACAGTTTTCTCCATCTTGCTGCTCATCAGGCGGAACAAACATTTTATGGTGGCCGCATTGCTCACGGGCTTCTCGGCTGTAGTATGGCCATGGGTCTGTTGTCGTTGGATGCCGGTCATACGGTTGGTAGAAGCGTTCCTGGAAGTTATCTTTCAGGTTTTAATATTAATTATCGGTCAGCCATATACTCCGGAGACACCGTTAGGGTGGAATGGAATCTCGTCAAGAAACCACCTGTTAATGTTTCAAATGGTTTTGGCACCATAGAAACGCATTTCAAAATAATTAACTATAAAAATGAACCTGTATACGATGGGGTGTTTCGAGTAAATGTGAAGCTAAGAGCAGCTTCTGACGATGCCATGTTCTCTGAACCCTCGTCTTCAACTTTATGGCAGCCAGCGGAAATTCCTTTTGACGCTGTAAAAGATTACAATATAAGAGATTTTGTCGTTGGCACGGGTGGCGTTACCAGTGGTCGCACAATGACAGAGGCCGACATAGTTAATTTTTCAGGCTTAACCGGCGATTATAATCCGATCTATGTGGATGAAGTCTATGCCTCTAGTCGTGGTGGGCGAATTGTGCCGCCCATGCTTGTGTTTGATTGGGCTTTGGGTTTTTGGGCTAGGGATAGCTGGTATGCGAGAGCCAAAACCGATAATACCGCTCAGGATATTGGCCATCTTGGCGATAACTCTATTTTTCTTCGTCCAGTCAGAATAGGTGACACCGTTCACTGCATATATCAGATCAAGAGTGTCAGGGTGACCAAGAATAATAAGGAGAAGCATGTTGTGATCTACGGGCTTCAAATAGTTAACCAGAGAAATGAAGTGGTTCAGGAGGGTGAGATTCTGGTGGTTAAAGGGAATGTTGGAGAATATCGCTGATATATTATGTGCACCCTCTTGATATTTAACTCTAGTAATTAACCTTTAAATATTTTTTATCAGTATACATCGGAAATGATATGGAAAGTTTTCCAGTAAACATCCTTCGCGTCGATCGGGTTGGAATAATCGAGTTGGCGAGGCCAGAAAAATTCAACTGTTTGTCGCGGCAGGTTTTTAAGATAATCGGCGAAGCATTGCATGATTTTGAGTCCGACCGCAATATTAGGGCTGTTCTAATTCAATCGCAGGGTAAACATTTTTGCACTGGTGCTGATCTTGAGCAAATTAATGGTTTTGGAGGCAATGGGGAGGAAGCAGGTATAAATTCTGCATTGGGACACACAGTGCTGTCTAATTTTGAGAAGAGTCATTTACCCATAGTGGCCGCAGTACAAGGGTTATGCTTGGCTGGTGGCCTGGAGTTGATATTGGCATGTGATGTAGTGATAGCTGGGAAAACCGCTCGGTTAGGTGATCAACATGCAAATTACGGGCTGATTCCAGGGTGGGGAGGAACGCAGAGATTGCCGCGCATTATCGGGCTTCGCCGGGCCTTTGATTTGTTTTACTCTTCTCGATGGATAGATGCTGAAACAGCTGAGCGGTGGGGCCTTGTGAATCAAATTATTGCGGATGATCAGCTTCATAAGGAAGCCATGGCTTACTGTAAGACTCTTTCTAACCGTAACCCGAAAGGTATTGCACTTATGAAGCGACTCGCACGACAAGGGCTGGATTCTACACTCGCTGACGGACTAGAAATGGAAGTTAAGGCAATTCCAGACCTCGTGGCTTCTCCAGAAATACAAGAGGGTCTTGCCGCTTTTATGGAGCGACGCGAACCGCAGTTTTGATCTGGATATGAGAATTGAAGATATATATAAGTTTCTACAGTTTAAATTTACGTATCCATAAGCCTGACATTATGAAGGTCACTCAGGATACTTATCTAAAGCTTTTACAGATTAGATATGACGGGGATATTTTCTGAGTGGCCTGGCCAACGGTAGAATACGGTCGCATGAGCCCGAAAAGCAATGCCAAGCTGGGACTCCAACGGCAAATCACGGATCCCAGGGAACGGGAAGAATTCATCCAGGACAGGGTAAACGACATGCTGACCCATGGGCAGCCGCTCAATGCGGCGATGTTTCTGGAAAACGACAATGTCATCGATCCAGCGGATACAAGGTTCTGGATTCTGACTGCCCTGCGCTCAAAAGTTGACAGGGCGTAGATGGTACATCGCGTCCAAAAATCTGCGTAGACATGGCTATACACAGGTTCAGTGCCGGCATCTACCGACACTGAACCTGTGACGTTGCTATCTGCGCCTTTTCTGGTAGTAATAAGCTCTTTGCGCCAATGCCTGCATTCTCTGGCTGGCATCTGCCCATTGTGTTGTTCGCGGCAGATTTTCCTGAAGCCGGTCAATACTTACTTTGGTGACTTTTGGCTCAGGATCTGAATCAAAATCGTTCCAGCGCCACTGCACACCACCTTTCCGCCAGCCGCAGGGGTCGAGCCAGTTGGCGACGCCGGGGTCCTTGAGCGCGAGAACGATTCTCACCACACCATCGGGGTCGGCTACTGCCTGTTTGTCATTCAGGGCCGATTGCCTCATGGTGTAATCGGGCGTTGCGGCGAAGGGTGTGAATGTCTGAATGCTCCAGTATTTTGCGTTCTTCGGCAGCTTCGCTTCGATGATCAGCGCTTCATCTTCCTGGAGTGAATAAAGATGAAAATAATGTTGCTGGACGATCAAGCCGCCATGTGGGGCCTGGTCATCGGCGACAAAGCCTTTGTCGGCCCCTATGTCAAAGAGGTGAGCCATGTAGCGAAGGAGAAACGCGTTCTGGTCGAGGGTGTAGCTGCAGATTCTGTCCAGCTTGGATGCATGATCCTCAGGGCTGGAGGTGAGTGATTCGGCAACGTTGTCCACCCTTTCGAGAGCGCAGATGCTGTCTTCTTCCGAGGCCTCTTTCGTCACTCTGCGCAGCATCAGCGACTCCGTCTCCGGGTGCAATGCAAACCATTGACCTTTGTAGGAGGCCGGTCTCTCCTTGCTCAACAAAAAGTTGAAAGCGCCGTCGTGTTCGCGCTCGACCTCGCTGAAATCGATCTCCCCGACGCGAAAGCCGGGGCGGGTGCCCAGGTGGGCACCGCCTTTGCGCAGGGTGACCGCTGCCAGGGTTTCGTTGCCGAGTTTGCCGCTCAGCCGGTAAGCCCCGTCGGGGTCGATGGGGGCGAATGAATAGACGGTATCGGGGTTGGGTGTGGCCCTGGGAAAATAATAGGGAATATAGGGCACCCAGTCGGGTCTTTCCACGCGGGTGCCGAGTACCTCCATGCAGGCGCCGGATAGAATGGAGAGAATGTGGTTCTGATACGCGGGTCTCAGTTCATCGTCGATGAACGAAAAGTCGTCGGCGGTGGCGTAGGCCTCATCGAGCGTGCGCTTGAGTTTGTCAAAGGGCAAAACCATGGGAAGTCCTTGCATGTGTGCTCATCAGATGAGGGAGGCGTACTTCTTCATATAAGCGGAAAACTTCTCTTCGATTTCAGCTTCGCTGAGGCCGTATTCCTCCAGTGAATACTCATGCTTGCCATGCATGTGTTGCACATTCTCTTCCAGCCATTCCGAGATGGATTTCTCCGCCTCCGCGGTCAGGGGAACGCCAATGAAATCGTGCACGCGCCTGGCCACATCCATGCCGTTGGCTTCGATGTCTTCGTAGGCGAGATCCAGAACCTGGACGTGGGGTGCGGATTGCCGCCAGGCCATGTGGCGCTCCATTTCTTCGGAGAAGGTGTTGAGCACCCATTTGCCGATGGTGTGTTTATCCAGGGTGTCGCTGTACAGTAGCCTGCTCTGTTTGACGATGGCGGCGGTGGAGGCGATGCAGACCCGCGGGTCGCGGTGGGAGACGACGAACCGCGAGCCGGGCATTTCGTCGTGGATGTATTTTTCAAAGCCCAGGTTGTGGGGTGCCTTGAGCAGCCAGGGTTTTTCAGCGCCTTGATAGAGCTGCCATTGCAGATACTGGAGCAACTCCCGCAGGTATCGGTACATGGGGGCCTTGTCCAGGGTTTTGATGAAGTTGTCATAGCTGGGCACGTTGGCCCAGGCGTTGGGAAATATCGACAGGAAGGTGAGTTCCAGCAGGTAGGTTTCCTCCTCCACCTGCTGCGCCGCGATATGGTGCGCGGCGCTGGTTCTCGGGTTGGTGGTGGCGCGCCACTGGCAGAATTTTTCGGCATCCTCGATGCGGGGGTCGATCTCGCTGCCGGCGCTGTCTGCAAAGGGCGCGGGATTGTAGACGTGCCACATCAACAGTTCCTGAAAAGTGCCGCTGGAGGCGACCATGCGTTGCAGCTTTGTCGAGCCGGTGCGCGGCAGGCCGACCATGACAAGGGCCGGAAGAAGTTTTTGCGCCAATATTTCCGGGTGGCGTTTGACGTCGTTGTGGAACCTGAGGCGGTTGGCGAGCAGGCGGACGAGCCTGGGCTCCATGTCTTCCCAGCCCTTGTCCGTCAGGTTGGCCTCGTTTTTCAGCGAAACGACGAGATGCTCGAAGGCGGGAAGAAAATCCATGTTTCCGTAATCGCTCAGCCCGGTTTCTTCACGGGCTTTGTCGAGAAAATAACGGGGTGTGATTTTTGTAAGATCGAACGGCATTTTTATCTCCAGATTGCCTGATGTGTGGAAATATCCGCCGTAGGTTGGGCTGAGGAACGAAGCCCAACAGTTCCGGCATCAACGTGCCTCACTCCTGTTGGGCTTCGTTCCTCAGCCCAACCTACGAATGACGAGAGCGCTAGATTCTTTTTTCGAGGTAGCCGCCATCCAGTTGAATGACCGCTCCCGTCATGAAGGAACCGGCCCGGGATGCCAGATAGATACAGAGCCCGGCCATGTCCTCCGGCGTGCCAACCCGTTTCAACGGCGTGATGCGGGCCATCATTTTCATGGCGTGTTCGCCGTTTATCTCGAAATTGGTCATCTTGGTGGGAAAGGCTCCCGGCGCCACGGCATTGACGGTGATGCCCCGGCCGGCGAGATCGACGGCCAGTTGGCGGCTGAGGCGGTGCAGGGCGGCCTTGCTGGCGTCGTAGGCATAGGCCTGGGTTTGCAGGTTCTGGATGCCGCCCAGCGAGCCGATGTTGATCACCCGCGCCGGGTCTTCGGGGGCTGCGCTGTGTTCCAGCAGCGGCGTCAGCTCCCGTGTCAGTTCAAACACCGCCCGCACGTTGAGGGAAAACAGTTTGTCCCACGCCTGGGAGGGATAGTCCTCGTAGGAAGCGCCCCAGCCGGCGCCCGCATTATTGACCAGGATGTGCAGCGCCGATTCGCGGCTTTTGATTTCGTTGGCCAGGTGCAGCATGTCTTCTTTCTTGGCGACGTCCGCTGGAATGGCGATGCATTCGCCGTAGGCGGCCAGTGCTTTCTGGGCGTTTTCACAGGCTTCGGCATTGCGCGAGCTGATGTAGACCTTGGCGCCGGCCTGCAAATAGCCCTGGGCTATCATCAGACCTATGCCTCTGCTGCCGCCGGTGACCAGTGCGACTTTGCCCTTCAGTGAAAAAAGTTGTTCAAGTATTGTCATGGTTGCTCTCTACCTGTTTGCGTTTGAGTTGAATCAGGCTCTGATGCTTTCCGGTATTTCACAGAAGTCGTCGAAGATGACTTTTTTGGTGACCGCGATCTGGCCCTGCTGGCCGCCACACCAGCTTGGCATGAACGCGGAATAGGCACCGCCGGCTTCACCGCCGGTGATGACCAGAAAATCTTCCGGCTTGTTGACCGCGCGCAGCGTTTCGCTGGCATCGGGCACGGCGTTGTTCATGTGTTCGCCCGCCACGGCGAGCAGCTGGCTTCTCGGGATCGACGCGTATTCATAAAGCGCTTCCTGAACGGCGCGCCTTGTGTAGCCGGCGTCACCCAGGATTTCGGCGTGAAGCGGCATCAATATCACGCCGATCATGCCCCTGCGGAAAAAGATGTTGTTGGAGCCGCAGTTGGCGATGGCGGCGCCGAGCTGCTTGAGGAACATGGTGGCCCTGGCGTGGGAGTCCTCGTCGAAATTGAAATAAAAGGAATGCGGTCCCTCGACGCCGAGTGCCGTCACGGTGCTGTCTTCGGGGGAGAATCCCCGCGAAACGTGCAGGGGCTCGAACGGGCTCTCTTCCTCTGCTTCGGCCATGCAGCAGGTGAACTTGGCGGGCGAGCCCAGCGATGCCATGTCCCCCACACCGGGCACGCCGCCTCCCACATTGAGCATCACGAAACGCACGGCGCGCCCCAGGGTGGCATTGGTGCGAAAGCCCGGCCCCAGGGCGCCGGCGCCGGAATTGACCGCGTATCTTTCTCGGGCGGGCCCGTTGACGATGATGAACGGCGTCACGGCGTGGGTGGTGACCTGCATCGGCCCCAGGTCGAAAAGCGGGTCCGTGATCGCCGCGCAGGCAGCGATCACGAGGGGGAAGATTTCCGGCAAGCAGCCTGCTATCACCGCGTTGACGGCCGCTTTTTCGACGGTCAACAGCCCGCCCGCGGAGCCGACGTTGCCTATCACCAGATCGGCGTCCAGCCCTCCCGAATATTGCAGCATTTCCGCGACGCGCTGCGGTGTGGGAACCACGATGGGCAGGCCGTCGGTGCGGCGCTGCTCGTACAGCGCCTGCGCGGCCGCGCGCTCGTCGGAGGCGTGGAGAATCGGGTCGGTCAGGTCAGTCATTTATGCCACCCTTGTATTTGCGGGCTGTTCACCGAGGATGTCCATTGCCCGCGTGGTCTTGCCTTCCGTCAGGGCCGCGAGAATGGCCGGGCATATGGCGCGGGCCAGGGCTTGCTGGAAGTGCAGGTCGCTGCCGGCGACGGGATGGGGTAGAAAAATGAACGGAACGTCGGGCATGCCGAGGGCGCGGGATACGAAGAGCGCCTCGACCATGAATTTTTCAGTGACCAGCGCAACCACGGGCAGCCCGGCCCTGGCGAAGTTGACGGCATCGCGAACGGTTCCGTTGGTGCAACTGCCGCAGTGGCCGAAGGCGGTGATCAAAGCGTCGGATTGCCGGGCGATTTCCGCGATGCGTTCGGGCGTCGCAGGATAGGACGAATTGGCCCGGTGCACCTTGTCGTACAGGGTGAAAGTGGCGTTGGGCATGAGTTTGTGAAGCGGCTCCTCGAGATCCGCGAGAAACTCAGAGGCATCGGTAAATTTGTTCGAGAAAAAGGTGATTCGGGGGTGCGCCTTCGACAGGTCCAGGCGCGGCTCGTAAGGCTCTATGGCGGCGCCCGGCGGAGCGTACGGGTTCAAGTAAACAAAGTCAGACGGATTATTTTGTGCGTGACTCATGGTGTCGTCCTCTAACTGGAAAGACCAGGTTGATGCCTTTGTCCGTTTGATCGCCTGGTGCAATGAAACAGGCAAAGACGGTGATTTATAGGTGTGCAACATGTGAGCAGGCGCCACTGTTGCGGGCTCGTTGCAAGAAAGCGCAACATGCTGGCCAGGCCGCTGATGGCAGTGTCGGGGCCGGCAACCAGGTTTTCGGTGGTGAACGGGTGAGGTATTTGTGCTGTCATATAACCGTTCCCACAGTGTCTGCCGTCTGCATGTCATTGCGCTGCCAGCAGGGTGTCGAGGGGTGGCACGGCGTCCGGGTCGAGATCGAAGCCGGCCTTCAGGAACCAGGCGCGCTCCCTCAGCAATTGCCGTTCAGAATGTTCGAGGACAATGGTGCCCACCGCATTTTTGGTGGCGGGTTGTGCCTGCTCGTGAATTTCCTCCAGCAGGGATTCGACGGCGGATTTGAGGTCGAGCACCTGGGATGCCAGCGCGGCGGGCGAGGGCAGTTGCATGTCGAGGGCCGGCTTGCCGCGTTCGAGGGCGGCCTGTATCCCGGCAGCCTCCCGGCACTGCATTCCCTCCCTGTGCAGGAGCGCCAGCAATTCGCCGGCCAGCCGGCTGTAATCACGCAGTTCCGCCATGTCGTAGTGGAATTGTTTGTCGTGGTGCGCGATGAGCATTTTGATGTTTTCAACGAGAATCGTGGCCTGGTCGAGTGCCAAGCGCTCCGTTGCAGGAAGCGCCGGGGCGATGACTTCCTCCACGGATCTCAACATCGCTTTTAACCGGGTTTCAGTGTCGGGCACCATGATCAATACCGTTTTTTCATTTCATCCAGCAAGGTTTTCAAACTTGCCACGTAGGTGTAGGTCACCCAGCCGACGCGAATGTCCTGGTGGGTTTTCTGGCCGAACATGCAGCGGGCGCCGGTGGCGAGGGTGTTGATGGCGGTGCGCCAGGCGTTGAAGATTCTGTAGTAGTCGATGCGTTGTTCGTCGACGGGCAGCCCGGAAATGTTCTGGTATTCATCCAGGAAAACATCTCTCGGCATCAGGCCGCCAACCAGGTAGACGCCGTTCTCGTCGTGGCTGGCGAACAGCGGGCTGAGGAAAAACGCCAGGTCTTCGTGGCGATCTCCCAAGTGCGCCAGTTCCCAGTCGAGTATCGCGGTGATCTCGCCGCTTTCCAGGTCGAACAGGAAATTGCCTTTGCGGAAGTCCGTATGCACGATCGAGATGTGATCGCTGACGGGGGCGTTGTCTCTCAGCCAGCGGGCGGCGATCTGCATCAATGGATGGGGTTCGAAGGAATCCTCCTCCCAGACGCGCTGCCACCAGTTGATGCTGCTGATCGCCGCTTCATTGGTGCCCGGCTTCGGCTTGTCGAAGGCGGACATGTCCGACGCGCGCCAGTCCAGTTTCGCGAGGTTGGCGAAATGGCGGGTGAACTGGGGCGCGAGCAGGGCGCGGTATTTTTCGTCGAAACCCCGTTTCGGGCTGTAGGCTCCCTTGTAGGGCGGCGCGGTGACGCCCGGGCGGAACTCGGAGATGATCGCGGGCTGGCCTAGTTCATCGCCCTGGGCGTCGTGCCAGAAAACCTCCGGCACCGGCAGGGCATGGCGCGCGGCTTTCAACGCCTGGTATTCCCTCAGCACGTGGGTTTCGACGATGGATTCCGCGGGCCTCATGCGCAGCACATAGTGCCTGGTTTCAGGCTGGCCGCCGTCGCGCGGAATGATGTCGAAGGCGTATTGCTCCTTGGAGGAACCGCCCGCCAGGGAGCGGACGTCCGCTATCGCAAAGGGGGCGTCGATGCGTTTTGACAGGAAGGCGGTCAGTTTCTCGATCACCTCGTCGACGGACTGGGAGCGGTGCGTCGGCCCCGCGCGCCTGTCGAGTTTCCTCGTCAGGGTTTCATCGACATGGGAGTGGGTTGGAAAGCGTTCGCGCAGCTGCGCTTTCCATGCCTCAGTCGGATGTTGTTTGAGCTGATATTTCGACATTTGGCCCTCTACTCCATCAGGTGGGAACGCTCGCTGTGGCCGTTGAACTGTTGCCCCTCGACGGTGAAGATGGTGCCCTGTTCATAGCACAGGATGTGGCCCAGGCCCCTCGCGATGCCGTCGTAGACGTTGTAGCTTTTACTGGAGGTATGGGGTATCGAGCAGGGAATGCTGGCGTGCAGGTCGTACGTGCCTATGTCGCTGACGATGGTCATGGCGTAGTCGTCCGTCGGCGATTGGCCGGGCTCCAGAAAAGGCGGGTTGGGGGAGGAGGCCGGGTAAATGGCGTCGCCGGACCAGATGACACCCTTGTTCAATGACAGCGACACGCGGCCATTGTCGTTGTGTTCCAGGAAGGTCATGGCGAACGACCGGTTGTCCGGCAGGTCGCCATTGACGAAGACGTGGCGGTTGTGGCGCGACAACTCCCTGGGGCCGCGGGAATGGTCGCGCCACACGAAACCGTCCATGTGCACCTGCTGCTGATCGTAGGCGATGGTGCCGGTGACCCTGCCGTTCTGCTCCATGTGAAATTTCGCCCAGTCCTGGTTCTGCACATCCTTGGAGAGATCCCACACGGGAAAGGTGCTGGAAAATTGCAGGTCGAGATCGAGAAGAATCTGCGGGCCTTCTATCAGCCCGCCGGCCTGCAACTCGGCGTTGTCGGTGCGGCGCGCCGGGCCGCGGTACTGGAAGCGCCAACTGCGGCCGGGTTCTTCGCAGACGAGGCTCAGCAGCGCGCTGGACGGCCCCTTGCCCGAGTCGCGATAGCCCCAGGCGCGGTGGACCAGGAAATCGCCGTCCGGTAGGTAGACGAGCACCTGTTCGCGCCAGATGCGGGTGTCCAGGGGCCAGCGCCCCATGTGTATCCAGAAGCCGATGGCGCGTTCGCGGTCGTAGCCCCAGGTACAGTAATTTTCGCGAAAGCTTGGATCGTCGGGCAGTGTCTTGACGGGCAGTTCCTGCTCCCAGCTCACTTGTTCTGACATGTTTGACTCCGCATCACCTGTTGAAAATCATCGTTCGCCGGGCCAGCCGCCGGACACGCCGGCGGCGGCGCCAGGCCATCAGAAGAAGTTGTACTCGAAATTCACCCCGTACATGCGCGGCTCGGAGGGAACGTACGCGTCGCCGCTCGACGGGCTGTTGTTGGTGTAGACGGAGTACTTTTCTTCAAAAATATTTCGTCCCCACAACGACACTTTGTATTTGCTCGAAGGGTCGGTCCAGCTCGCCTCCAGGTTGACCAACTGGTGGGAGGGCTCTTTCAGGCGATTGTCCTCGTCCCAGTAGAAACCGCCGTTGTGGTAGTAGTTGGCGCTGAAGCCGAACTCCCCGATATCCGTCGGCAGCAGGTAATGAATCGCCGCGTTGAAGGTGATCTCGGGGGCGCGGAAGAGTTCGTTGCCGGAAAAGTCCACGGGCTGGACCACCACGTTGCCGTTGCCACTGGGCGCGGGGCGGTTGGTGGTGCCCACATACTGATCGTATTCGCTGTTGGTGTAGGCGAATCCGGCGGAAATGTTCAGGCCATCGGTGACCTGGGCATTGAGTTCCAGCTCGCCGCCGTAGATGGTGGCCGCCGCGGCACTGGCGGAGGACAGGGCAACGGCGCCCACCACGACCACTTGCAGATCCTGGTAATCGTAATAGAAGGCGGCGCCGTTGAACCTGACGCGGCCGTCCATCCAGCCGTCCGATTTGAAGCCGATTTCGTAGGCGTCGAGAATCTCTGGCTCCAGCGCCGGGGTTGGCGGCCCGCCCAGGTTGATCAGGTTGAACAGCCCTGTTTTATAGCCGCGGCTATAGGTACCGTACAGCATCAGGCTGTCCGTCAGCTTGTGATCGAGGCTGATGCGATAGGTGGCCTCTTCAAAGCTCGTTTCCTGGGTGGTGAAGGGGAAGACGGGGCCGAAGGTCGTGTAGGAGTTACCGGAATAATCCAGATTATCCTCGTTCCAGCGCAGGCCGATCGTCAGTGAGGTTCTGTCCGTAATGGCGTAGCTGCCTTCGCCGAACACCGCCCAGGATTCGACATCCTGGTTCGAGTAATTGAACAATTGAATACCGCCCGCGGTGGGGATGTCGACGCGCAGCGGGTCGTACCAGGCACTGTTCTGGTAGAGATAAAGACCGGCTATCCAGTTGAACCTGCTGTCGCCGGTGGAAACCAGGCGAAACTCCTGGGTGATGGTTTCGGCGGGCATTTCCGCGTAGGAGTTTTGCAGAAGCAGGGGAGTGCCGTCGTTGTCGAAAGGCGCGTACTGATGCTCCTTCGCCCAGCTGCTGATGCTGACCAGGTCGACGTTGTCGAACGAATACCGTATCTGCGCATTGGCGCCGCTGGTGCGGATGCGGGCGTGGGTGGGAATTTCGTTGTTCATGGTCCAGAAGTCGCCGGTGGGCGCCACGCCGTTTTGCGCCCTGGCGCCGGGCACGGTTTTTCTGGCCACGAAGGTGCTGCTTTTGGATTCAGAGTAGTAGCCGGTGAGCTTGATCTCAAGGTCTTCCGAGGGCTGGTAAAGCCACTTCACGCGCACGGCGACGTCCTCATCCGGGACGTAGTTGACGCCGGACACGCTGCTGTCGAGAGGAGAGTCTCCCTGGTCCTTGAAACGCACCGAAATGTTGGCCGCGGTATTTTCGGTAAGGCCGGTGGAACCGTAGAAGCCGCCTTCAAAGGTGTCGTAATTTCCGTAGCCGACCCTGAATTTTGCTTCGCTTTCCTGGCTGGGGTCCTTGGTGATGACGTGGATCAGCCCGCCGGTGGCGTTGCGTCCGAACAGAGTGCCCTGCGGGCCCTTGAGAACCTCGATGCGCTCGATATCAGCGAAGGAGGCGACATTGGCATTGCCATTGGGGTTGTAAACCCCGTCGATATAGGTGGCGATGGAGGGCTCGTTGCCCGCGGAGCCATTATTGGTGCCGATGCCTCGCATCAGGACCACCGCCGCGCCGGTCTGGCGTCCGAAATGCAGGCCTGGTGTGACGACGGCCAATTCATCCATGCCCTCGATGCCGAGCCTTTGCAGGCCGTCGCCGGTGATCGCGCTGATCGTGATGGGCACCTCCTGCATGCTTTGTTCCCGCTTCGTGGCGGTCACGATGATTTCTTCAAGTGCCCCCTGCGCACTCGCGCCTTGGGCTGTGCCCAAGGCACCGCTACAAGCCATGAGCAAGGTTGTGGTGTGAGTTATCTTTTTTCTGGTGTTCATTTCAGTCTCCGCTTATCTGTTATTAGGTTCAGAGCGTGTTGTCTGAATAGTTGATGTTGGTGACGACTACTTTTCTTCGTTCTGAGTTTTTTTCTGATCTCCCTGTCTGGCTTTCGTCAAAGGCGTCATGCCATTATCTTGTTGATTACCACTTTGAGTTGCTTGCCTATTCTTTGCATATCCGTTGCTTCCGGATCGGTCATCAGCTGATACGCCAGACCCCGGAAAGTGGCGAAAATAATGGCCGCCATGGCGTCGATATCCGTGTTCCTGGGGCTGTCGCCCTGTATGACGCTCTGCTTGATGAAATCCCGGAAACCGTTTCGCAACGCGCGCTGCATGGTGACCACCTGATCCTTCACTGGCTCCATGCTGGGGTCGGCGAGTTGAAAAATGAGGGCCAGACGCCCGTTGTAAACCGTGGGGTCGTTTTTCGACATGCCGAGGTAGATATCCAGCATCATGTGAATGGCTGCGGTGCCCGTCACGCCCTGCTGTTTGGGCATCTCGAAGATGGTTTTCCAGTCCGTCAGTATTTTGTCGAGCAGAGCCGTTACCAGACCTTCTTTCGATTTGAAGTGGTAGCGGGGAAGCTCGCGGCTGCAACCGGCAACATTGGCGATGTCGGTCAGTGTTGTTTTCTGATAGCCGATTTTCCCGAAACACAGAAAGGCGGCGGAAATGATTTTCTGCTTGCTCTCCTGCGTGCTTTCATCCCAGGACTTGCGGCGCCGGCGTTTCGGAGTAGGCGTGCCCGCTTGCGGGGCGGATTTTTTTTCCTTGGCGGTGTTACTTGGCATCGAACCCTCTTGTTCAGTTTCCCGAAAATGAAAATACCTTGTCATCGGCACTTAATGGCATCGAGATATTAACACTTGCATGCATACATGCAAGTGTTAATGTGGGGCAGTAAAAACCGGTTGTCAACAATGCGTTCATGAAATGGCGTATCGCGTTGGCGAGGCTTGCGGCAAAGTTTCTGGAATTTTTTTTATAACCAATATGTTATGGAGATGTCATGTCTGACGATTTTTCCTATGTGGTCGCAGAAGGCTGTGCAACCATCAGTTTTACAAGACCGGAGAAGGCCAATGCCTTCCATCCCCGCATCATTGCGCCGTTGCGCAGGGCTTTCCTCGACATCGCCGCGCGCGACGACGTGCGTGTGGTATTGATTCGCGGCGAAGGAAAACACTTCATGGCGGGCGGCGATCTGGGAACCATGGGTGATTTCCAGTCGTTGACGAAAGCGGAGATCGCGGCGCTGGGGGAAGACCCCATCCACGAATACAACTTCATGATAGAAACCATGATGCGCCTGGACCAGCCTGTGGTCGCCAGCGTTCAGGGCGGTGCCGCGGGCGCGGCCATGGGATTCATCGGCGCCTGCGATCTGGTCATTGCCGCGGATAGCGCCTTTATCTGGGCGGCGCACATTCTTCACGGCGGCAGCAACGATGGTTTGACGACGTATTTCCTGCCCCGCCATATCGGCCTGCGCCGCTCGTTGCAGATGGCGCTGCTCGGCGACAGGATGAGCGCGGCGGAGGCAAAGGACATAGGCCTGGTGAACTTCGTGGTGCCGGAGCAGGAACTGGCGGCGGAAACCCGGAAGCTGGTGGCGCGCCTGGCGGCAGGGCCCACCAAGGGCTATGGCCTGATCAAGAAGCTGATGTACGCGTCGCTGCAGAACTCCATGATGGAGCAGGGCACGCTGGAAGCGCGTTCCTACGGCACCGCGATGCAGACGGAGGACGTGCCCGAAGGCCTGAAATCCTTCTTTGAAAAGCGCAAGCCCGCGTTCAAGGGGCGTTGACGGGAGAACAGGAACCGGTACCGATGGGCGTCATCGGTACCGGTTGTCGAGAGAGCTTATTTGCCTTTGAAGACGGGCGCTCTTTTTTCCTGAAACGCTGCCATGGCTTCGACAAAATCTTCACTGGCGGCACACTTCGCAAGCGCTTTGGCTTCGGCGGCGTATTGTGCATCGATGGTGTTGTCGAGGGATTTGAGCAACAACTTCTTGATGTGGCGGGCGGCGAGGGGCGCCATCGATGCCAGTCGCTCTACCACTTCTTCAGTTTTTTCTTCCAGCTTGTCATCACTGACCACCCAGTTCACCAGGCCGTATTTTTCCGCATTTTCCGCGGTCAGGGTTTCCGCCAGCAGGGTCAGCTGCATGGCGCGCGCCATGCCGATTTTGCGCGGCAAAAAATACGATTCCCCGTGGTCCACCGGGTGGGCGAGGTTCACCTGCGGCATCGCCAGTTTCAGCGTTTGCGACGCTACGGTGAGATCGGCGGAAAGAATGAACTGGGCGCCCGCGCCGATGGCGTGGCCGCGCACGCTGGCGACGATGGGCTGGCGGATGTTGTGCAGGCCGATGAAAATGGGCCAGGCCATTTCGCGGGCTTTGCCGGCGACCATCTTGCCGCGTGCCTGGGGGTCGTCCGGCAGGGCGTCGGACATGTCTTTCAGATCGGCTCCCGCGGTGAAATCAGGACCTTTGGCATTTAGTACCAGCACGCGAATATCTCGGTCCGATTGCAGCTCGCCGATGATTTCCACCAGCTCGTTGCACATGGCGAAGCTCAGGGCGTTCTTGACCTCGGGCCGGTTAATGGTGAGACGGGCAACGCCCTTTGCCTTGTTGAAAAGGATCTGTTCACTCACGGGGAGACCTCCTACCTGGTCAGCATGTCGCTGATGGATTCGACAACCATCATGTGGGAATTTTTGACATCCACCACGGGTTTCATGTCGAAGGTGGGAATGGCTTTTTTCAGGTTTTCTACAGCTTCAGCCTCACGGCCGCTCTCGATTTCATAAATCGCGAGATATTTGTATGGCTGGTCTGCGCGGAGCTGGGCGCTGGACGTGACGAAACGCTGGGCGGAAACGAAACCGTCCACGGTAATGGCTTCCTTGATGTGGACGTTGGTGTACCAGTCGTTGAATTCGTCTTCGAGACCGGGCATGGGGTTGCCGAGAGCCAGGAGATAGGATTTGTTGCTCATGGTTGAGTCCTCAGGATGTGTGTTTTCTGTCGTTCGGGTTTATCAGCTGTTGATGGCGCCAGTGTCGGCGAGAGTCTTGATGTCACTATCGCCAAAGCCCCAGTCGCGCAGGATTTCGTTGGTGTGCTCACCGGGTTTGGGCGGGGTCCTGACGATCTCACCGGGAGTGCGGCTGAGGCGCGGCGCGGGTGCCGGTTGCAGCAGGCCGTTGACGGTGACGAAGCTGCCGCGATCCTTGTTGTGCTTGTAGTCCGCCACCTCGGCGGGAGTCAGCACGGGAGATGCGCAGGCATCGGTACCCTCGAAAATGGCTGTCCATTCGTCGCGGGTTTTGGTTTTGAAGGTGTCTGCAAAGACTTTTTTCATGTCATCCCACTTGGAGACGTCCCATTGGTTGGGCAGCGACGCTTTGTCCAGGCCCATCTTCTCGACCAACTCATTGTAGAACTGGGGTTCGATGGCGCCGACGGAAAAATATTTGCCATCCTTGGTTTCGTACACCTCGTAAAAGTAAGAACCGGTGTCGCCCATGTTGACGCCGTGCTGATCCTTGACGATACCCATCGCGCGCAAGCCGTAATGTCCGGCGGACAGCACAGCGGCACCTTCCGTCATGGCGGCGTCGACCACCTGGCCCTTGCCGGAGCGGCCCGCTTCGAGCAGCGCGCAGGTGATGCCGTAGGCCAGCATCAGGCCGCCACCGCCCATGTCGGCGACGAGGTTCGACGGTGGCACGGGCGGCTGCCCCTTGCGGCCGATCATGGAGAGGGCACCGGATATTGCCAGGTAATTGATGTCGTGGCCGGCGCTTTGCGCCAGGGCGCCGTGCTGGCCCCAGCCGGTCATGCGGCCGTAGACGAGCCTGGGATTGCGCGCCAGGCACACATCGGGACCGAGGCCGAGGCGTTCCATGACGCCGGGGCGGAAGCCCTCGATCAGGGCATCCGCGCCTTCACAGAGCTTGAGAATGGCCTCGATGGCTTCGGGGCTTTTCAGGTCCATGGCGATGGAGCGGCGGTTGCGGTTGTAGACGTCCTTCTCCGGGTCGATGGGCAGCGGCACACCGCCGCCGCTGAGGCGGTCGATGCGGATGACGTCGGCGCCCATGTCCGCCAGCAACATGGCGCAGAAGGGGCCGGGGCCGAGCCCGGCGAGTTCAATGATTTTAAAGCCTTGCAAGGGTCCCATGGCAGGTCCTCCGTCAGTTGCCGGTAAAGGCGGGTTTACGCTTTTCCACGAAGGCGGTCACGCCTTCCTGCCAGTCGTGGGTTTGTACGCATTTGCCAATGGATTCCGCCTCCAGGCGGCCCTGTTCTTCCATGCTGTTTTCGAGGGAAGAGCGCACCAGGTTCTTGATCAGGCCGTAGGCGGCGGTGGGGCCTTTCGCCAGGCGGTCGAGAATCTTCTGGGTTTCGGCTTCGAGGGCGTCGTCTTCCACCACGAAGTTCACCAGTCCCATCTGCTGGGCCTGCTCCGCGCCGAGCCTGTCGCCGAGCAGAGCCAGTTGCAGGGTTTTGTGAACGCCGATCTGGCGTGGCAGGAAGTAGGTGGCCATGCCGTCGTTGCTCATGCCGGAGAAGATGTGGGCCAGGAACAGGAAAGAGGACTTGGTGGCCACGATCAGGTCACTGGCGGCGACCAGGCCGACGGCGGCGCCGGCAACCGCGCCCTGAATGCTGACCACGATGGGTTTGGGGCAGCGGCGCATGGCGGTGATCAGTTTGTTCCAGGTGTAGACGTCGCGCTCGAAGGCGAAGGATTTTTCCGCCGCGCTCATCTTGGTGATGTCGCCGAACTGCTCCAGGTCGCCACCGGCCATGAAGTTTTTGCCGCGGCCGCTGATGTGGATGCAGCGCACGTTGGGATCGGCTTCCACCTGGTGGAAAAACGCGGTCATCTGGTCGGGCCAGGCCACCAGCATGGCATTGGCTTTGTCGGGACGGTTGAAGGTGATGGAAGCCACCGGCCCCTCGGTCTGAAGAATGATGGGTTGTTCTGACATTGTTGAATTGCTCCTCTGGAAAATGATTTAAGCCATAAGTTTTAAGCACGAACCTTGATGAATCTGCGTTTTACCAGGGCTTTTGCTTAAAGCCTACGGCTTATAGCTTCTCATAGCGATTTACCGATACTGTATTTCATGATTTCGGACGTGCCGCCGTAAATGCGGTGAACACGCGCCGCGGTGAACAATTTGGAAATGGGGTATTCGTCCATGTAGCCGGCGCCGCCGTGCAGTTGCACACATTGGTCCATGACGCGCCACTCCAGTTCCGTGAGCCACAATTTTGCCATGGCGGACTCGTTGGCGTCGAAGTTGCCTTCCTTCACCTTGAGCAGACACTGGTTGACGAAGCCGCGCCCCACGGTGAGTTCGGTCTTCATTTCGGCGAGACAGAACTGGGTATTCTGGAAGTCGAGCACGCGCTGGCCGAACGCCTGGCGCTCCTTGACGAAATCCAGCGTCAGCGCGAATGCCAGCTCCGCGGCCGACAGGGCGCGGATGCCGATGCCGAGGCGCTCCTTGGGGAGTTCCGACATGAGAATCCGGAAACCTTCACCCTCCCGGCCGAGCATGGCGGAGGCGGGTACGCGCATGTCGTCGAAAAAGATCTCGGCGAGGTCGGAACCCTTCTTGCCCATTTTCTTGAGGTTGCGACCCCGGTGAAAGCCGGGGGTGTTCGGATCCACCAGAAAGACGCTGACGCCCCTGGCGCCCTGGCTGGGGTCGGTTTTGGCGGCCAACACATGCAAGCCGGTGATGATGCCGCCCGAAATATAGGTCTTGGAGCCATTGATGACGTAATCGCCGCCGTCGCGAATGGCGCTGGTGCGCAGCGCCTGAAGGTCGCTGCCGCTGTGGGGCTCGGTCATGCCTACCGAAGGGATGGCTTCTCCGGACGCGATCTTCGGCAGCCACTGCTGGCGCTGCGCCTCGGTGCCGAAGTTCTGGATATGGGCGGCGACCAGGCCGCACTCGAGGGCGATACCGGCACTGGCACCGCCGGGGCAGGCGCCCAGTTCATCGCTGATGATCATCTGGTGCAGGAAGTCGCCGCCCGCGCCGCCGTACTCCTCGCGGATGAAGGGTGCGAACAGGCCCAGTTCTCCCGCCCTTCGCCAGAAGCCAGGATCGGGCACGCCGGTTTTTTCCCAAGCGTCGATCCTGTCTGCGCCCAGTTCTTCGGCGAGAAAGCGCCGCAATGTCTCCCTGAAGGCTTCGTGCTCGGGATCGTAAAGAGAGCTTGCTGACATCCGGTAGTACTCCTGATGATGCGGACTGCGAGCTGCCGGGGCGGGTAAGCCTGCAGCGAAGTTATGGTTGCACAGGATACTATCCCGGGACCACTCGCAGGTAAAGGGCTGAGGCGCTATGCTGCCAAATTCTAAGCACCCTGTTAATAACGGGAGATGGATTTGCGCCAGATCAAGGTGCGGTGCTGTCTCCTGGGCATAATCGGTAGTATGCTTTTTTGGCTTGAGGGTCCGAGGCTGCGTTGGCGAAAGAGAAGCAATACGGATGCAGGAGCCCTGAACGAACGTAGCGTCGTCGGGGTCAAAGCCAGTGCTCACAGGGTATATTCAGACCGGCATCAACTTGCCGGCTCATCAATAAAACACAGTCAGTGGAGGTAGGAAATGAACGTTGCAGCGCAGGCGCTGGACATCGATCTGATGGATGGTGCCAGAAGCCGGGGGCTTGGCATCATCGATGATTTCAACAGCATCCGCGAGGCGGACCCGGTGTTCTGGAGCGAGAAATCCCAGTGCTGGGTGGTCAGCCGCTTCGAGGATGTCCAGGATGGCTTTCAGTGTCGAAAGCCGCTCCTCAACGGCCAGCGCAGCGAATTCTTCCTGCGCAGTATTCCGCTGGAAGAGCGCGCCGCCAAGGTTCCCGTGCTCAGCAAGTTTGTGAACGACTGGATCGTCAACCTCGACGGCCCGTCCCACGCACGGCTGCGCAAATTGATGATGCAGGCCTTCACCAAGAAAATTGTCGAGCAGTTTCGTCCCTATGCACGCGAGCGAGTCAATTTCCTGCTCGACAGGGCCATTGCCACACCGGAAATAGAGTTCAACGAACAGATCGCACGGCCCTTGCCGGGCTATGTGATCTTCAAGGTGTTGGGCTTGCCCGAAGAATATTTTCCCGACCTGCGCAACTGGGCCAACGACACGGTGGAAGGCACCACGGTCGCGATGCCGCCAGTGGAATCGCTCATCAAGGCAGACAGGGCGATGGCGTCCATGAACGAGGTGGTTCTCAGGGAACTCGAGAAGCGCAAAAACAATCCCAGCGAGGATCTCTTGACGACACTGATGCAGGCCCAGGAAGGCGGCGACAAGCTGTCGATGGATGAACTGTTTGGCGCGATGCATATTCTCATCGTCGCCGGCCACGACACCACGAGCAACACCATGACGCTGGGAACCGAGGCGCTTGCGCGCCACCCGGAAGCCTGGCAATACCTCTACGAAAATCCGGACAAGGCGGCGGATTGCGTCAACGAGCTGATGCGCTATATCGCCATGTCCACGGGCCAGACCCGCCTCGTCGGCGAGGATTTCGAATGGCACGGCAAGCAATTGAAGAAAGGGCAGCTGGTGTTTCTCTCCATCGCTGGTGCCAACCGCGATCCGCGCGCCTTCCAGAATCCCGAAAAGCTGGACTTCCAGCGCGATACCGCCGAATCCCAGGTGTTCGCCCCTGGAATTCACCACTGCATCGGCCACCTTTTGGCCAAAATGCAACTGGTGGAATTCTTCTCCTCCATGGTGCAGCGTTTCGAAAGGCTGGAGGTGCTGGACAGCCCTCTCCAGTTCATGCCCACCACGGTATTTCGTGGCATGTATCGTATGAATGTGAGATTCCATCCCAGAGCGTCCTGATGCCGATCAGATAAGTTTGACTCCCCCTCTCCCGCATGCGGGAGAGGGGCAGGGGGAGAGGGCCGAGGGGACTGATCGCATGCGGTCGAGGTTTAACTGACAGGCATTACCCGCTTGCCCTGCTGTGCCCCCGCAGCCCTATTTAGTCTCCCGCGTCTATGGTGTTACCATTGGGCCCAGCCTGGGTGGTTGGATGATTTGCCACCGGGCGGTGTCCGGGCCGGGTGGGCCCCGCGGTACCGAATCCATATCATCCCCATTTGACACCACAGACTGCTTGCCGGCCGCACGGCTTGCGGGCTTCCATAACGATCAATCCTGATAGATGAAAAAGAGGAAAAATCCATGACTACTATGAAATCGATGCGCATCCACGACTATGGCGATGCCAGCGTACTGAAATATGAAGATGTTGCCCGCCCCGCGCCCCAGGCTGGCGAAGTACTGATCCGCGTCGCGGCAATCGGTGTCAACCCGGTGGACTGGAAGCTGCGCTCCGGTGTGGGCAAGCGCTTTGGTCTGCCCCTGCCCATCGCCCTGGGCGCGGATGTTGCGGGTACCGTTGAAGCCGTCGGCGAAGGTGTCACCGCGTTCAAGGCTGGCGACGAGGTGTTCGCCATGGTGGGCCTGTGGGGCGCGTATGCCGAGTACGTTGCCGTCAGCGCCGAGGTCGTTGCAGCCAAGCCCAAGTCGATGGACTTCGTGCAGGCCGCCTCGGTGCCCCTGGCCGCGCTGACCGCATGGCAGGGCCTGTTCGACAAAGGCAACCTGCAGGCCGGACAAACCGCGCTGATCTATGGCGCGGCGGGCGGTGTGGGCATGTTCGGCGTGCAGCTCGCCAAGGCCAAGGGCGCAAACGTGGTGGCGACCGCGTCGGAAAAAAATGCGGCCTTCGTGCGCGAGCTGGGTGCGGATGATGTGGTCGACTATCGCACCGATTCCGCTGAGCGCTATCCGACCGATGTGGATCTGGCGCTGGACATGATTGGCGGCGACGCTGCGGGCCATTGTATCGACGCCCTCAAGACAGGCGGTGCGCACGTGCAGATCTCTCCCGGCGGTACCGAGCACCTGGCTGAAAAGGCTGCTGCCAAGAATGTCGAGATGGTGGCGGTACAGGTTCGCCCCAATGGTCAGCAGTTGCGCGAGATCGCTGAACTCATCGATGCCGGCAAGGTGAAGACCGAAGTCGCCGCCACCTTCTCACTGGCAGAGACCGGCAAGGCCCACGACCTGAGCGCCCAGGGACACACCCGCGGCAAGATCGTTCTGACCTGCGGTTGATCCGCGATCCAGTCCCCTCTCCCCTCTGGGGAGAGGGTTAGGGAGAGGGGAGGTTGTCTGATCGGCATTACGGCATAAAACGTCAACAGGCCTTATGGCGCCCATAACAAAAAACATCAGTGAGGAAATCTATGCGGCAAACAGAAACAAGCGACGTTGTCGTGATCGGCGCGGGCCCCGTGGGCCTGAGTCTGGCCATCGATCTGGGCATGCGTGGTATCGCAACAACCATTGTGGAACTGAACGACGCGCCTTTGCGACTGCCGAAAATGGAGCGCACCAATCCACGCACCATGGAGATCTATCGCCGCCTTGGCGTGCATGAGCAGATTCGCGGGTCGGGATTGAAGCCCGACAAGCCCATGGATGTGTATATCGTCGAGCACCTCGGCAAGCCGCCACTGCTGCGCCTGCCGTACCCTTCAGTGAATGAAACCCGCGCCGCCATTGCGCAGTGCACGAACGGCACGCTGCCGCGCGAGCCCTATCAGTTGATTTCCCAGTACACCCTCGAACCGATTCTCGAACAGCGCCTGCGGGATCTGCCATCGGTGACCCTGTGTCGCGGTACGGAATTTTTGTCCCTGAGTCAGGATGAGGATGGCGTGAGCGTGCAGGTGCGCGATCATCATCGCGATGCCGAGCGGCATATTCGCTGCCGCTACCTGGTAGGCGCCGATGGCGGTTCGAGCCGGGTCAGGAAAGCGATCGAGGTGGAAATGGAGGGCCAGGCCGGCCTTGGCGTGGTCACCAACATCTTTTTCCGCTGTGACGATCTGCTCGAAAAAAGCGTGGTCCCGCAGGCTCGTCACTATTGCTTCGCGCCCATCGGCGCCAGCGGCGGCGCCGCGGGTACCATGGCCGTGCAGGACGACCAGAAACATTTCGCACTGCATACCACGGTGCCGCCGGACGGCGATATCGCCGAAGTGATCCGGAATGTGCTGGGGCTCGATATCAATCCCGAAGTTATCCATTCGGGGCCCTGGACACAGCACATGCTGGTGGCGAAGCAACACTCCCTGGGCCGGGTATTTCTCGCCGGAGACGCCAATCATTTGTTCATTCCCGCCGGTGGGCTCGGTATGAACACAGGAATCGGCGACGCCATCAATCTGGGGTGGAAGCTGGAGGCTGCCCTGAAGGGCTGGGGTGGCGAGAAACTGCTTGAGAGCTATTCGGCTGAGCGCAACGCCACCGCCCGGCGCACCCTGAAGAAGGTTGCCCACGCGGTGGAAGGGTCGATCAAATGGCGCGAGGCCTTTACGCCCTGCGTGTTGGAGGATACCAGTCGAGGCAGGGCAGAGCGTGAAGTTTTTCTGGAGGTTGCCAATCCGCTGATTCGCCGTATCTATGAGATGCACGGCAGCGACCTGGGTTACCGCTATCAGTCTCCCGTCATTTGTGGCGAGGCGGAAGAACCGCCGCCGGATGATGCCTATACCTTCGTGCCCTCCACCTATCCCGGCTGCCATCTGCCGCATGCGTGGCTCGATAAAGATACGGCGGTGTACGATGCCATAGGTCCAGGATTTGCGCTCCTGAAACTGGGCACTGTCGACAGCGCCGCGCTGGAAAAAGCCTTCGCCGACAGCGCCGTGCCGCTGAAGGTGCTTGAAATTGCCGACAGCGCGATCCGCAAACTGTACGGGCGCGACCTGATTCTGGTTCGCCCCGACCTGCACGTCGCCTGGCGGGGTAATGCCGCGCCGGAGAATCCCCTTGATATGGTCCGTACGGTGACGGGCCGCTGAGCGTAACAAAAAAAGAATGGATCCGAGATGGACTACAGCCAGCGAGCGAAAGCGTTCTTTCAGCAGGTGCTCAGCAATGGGCGCCTGGAACAATTGCCGGATTTTGTCGCCGAGGATTATAAAACCCAGGTGCCCGAACTGCGCGGCATGCCGGTGCCGGAAAACGGGGACTCTGCGATCCGTGTAGGTTGGGCTGAGGAACGAAGCCCAACATCTGTGAGGTGCTCCGGCGCTGAAACTGTTGGGCTTCGTTCCTCAGCCCAACCTACGCTCTGGGCAACAAAGAAGGAAAATCCATGAATATTGAAAAATTCACCATCGCCATCCCCGACGCTGAACTGGATGATCTGCGCCAGCGCCTCGAACGTGTGCGCTGGGCGGACGACTACGCCAACGATGACTGGCGCTATGGCACCAACGGCGCCTATCTGAAAGAGCTGGTGAGCTACTGGCGCGATCACTACGATTGGCGCAAGCACGAGGCAGCCATCAACGCCTGGCCCCAGTTCAAAACCGTGATCGACGATGTGCCCATTCATTTCATCCACGTCAAGGGCAAGGGCCCGAATCCGACGCCGATCATCATCACCCACGGCTGGCCCTGGACCTTCTGGGATTTCCAGAACATCATCGGGCCGCTGACCGACCCGGCCGCACACGGCGGTGACCCCGCCGACGCATTCGATGTGGTGATCCCTTCGCTGCCGGGCTACGGTTTTTCGACGCCGCTGCGCAAGCCGGGCATGAATTTCTGGCAGACAGCGGATCTTTGGGTGAAGTTGATGGAAGGGCTCGGCTACCCGCGCTTCGCCGCCCATGGCGAAGACTGGGGCGCCTTCATCACTGCACAACTGGGTCACAAGCATGCCGACAGGTTGATCGGCACTCACTTCACCATCATGGTGCCTCTGGATATGTTCAGCGGTGGCATGGTATCCAGGGAATATTACGGGCCGGAGGACAAGGCGCAGGCGAAGAAGAATGCCATGTTCTTCGCCAATGAATCCGGCTACATGATGTTGCAATGCAGCAAGCCGCAAACACCCGCCTTTGCTCTGAACGACTCGCCGGTGGGGCTTTGTTCGTGGATTCTGGAAAAGCGCCGCACCTGGAGTGACTGCAATGGCGATGTCGAATCCCGTTTCAGCAAGGACGACCTGATCACCACGGTCATGATCTACTGGCTGACGCAAAGTTACGGCACCTCCGCGCGCTATTATTACGAAGCGCGACACAATCCCTGGACGCCGTCCCACGACAAGACTCCTGTGGTACAGGCACCTACAGGCATCGCCGTATTCAGGAACGAATGCGTGATCCAGCCCAAGCGCTGGGCGCAGGAATATTACAACCTGCAGCGCTGGACGGAATTTCCCAGTGGCGGCCACTTCGCGGCCTTCGAGGAAGCGGAGGCATTGATTGGCGATCTGCGCGCCTTTTTTCGGGAATTGCAATGATTGTGTAGGGAGTGCAGCTATAAGCCGTAAGCTTTGAGCATGAACTCTGCAAGAGTTGGGTTTTGCCCCTGTTGCCGCCTGCAGGCAGGCGGCAACAATCCATTCCAGTCGCTTGCAGGCAAGCTCCTACATCGGCATTTCCCCTGTAGGAGCCTGCCTGCAGGCGACACAATCATCGGGACGCACGGCGTATGGTCGTCTGCGGGCAGGCTCCACAAGGCATGGCCCATGGTTTACAGCCCCTGTTGTCGCCTGTCTGCGGGCGGCAACAATCCATTCCAGTCGCTTGCAGACAAGCTCCTACATCGGTATCTCCCCTGTAGGAGCCTGCCTGCAGGCGACACAGTCATCGGCACGCACGGCGTATAGTCGTCTGCGGGGTAGGCTCCTACAAGGCATGACGCATGGTTTACAGCTCCATTAAGCCACCAGCTTCTCGATCCAGGTAACCGCCAGCGGCACCGAGACCAGCGCCAGCAGGGTGCTCAGCATCACTGAGGTTGCCGCTTTTTCAGGGTGTACAGCCAGGGCGTTGGCGATAACGACGGTGTTGGCGGCCATAGGGGTGGCGAGCATCAATGCAATCACTGGCAGTGCGTCCGGCGGTATTGGCAGTAGATAGTAAAAAACAGTCAATCCTACCAAGGGGTAAACCAGGTGCTTCCACCCCAGTGTCGCCAGCAGAAAACCCCAGTCCAATTCGAAGCGACTGCGGGACGAGAATGTGATACCGATCACCATCATGCCGAGGATGCTGTAGGCACCCTTGAAATTTTCCAGGCTGGACAGTATTGCCTCACCGGGTATCAGGCCCAGACTCTTGCATAATATTCCCGCCAATGCGGCATAGATGATTGGCAACTTGATGATGCTGATCAGGCTCTTTTTGGTATCGAGTGCGCCGCGTGCCGTGATGAAATAGCCCACTGTAAATTCGTAGAGATTGATGCCGATGATGATGAATATGGCGATTGCCGTCTGCCTTTCATCAAACAGCGCGAATACCAGAGGCAGCGCAAAATAGCCTGTGTTACCCGTGCCGCCGGCAAAGGCGAACAGGTTGGCACGGCCATCGCGCCACAACAGGCGGCCCACCGCGTAGGCTGCGCACGCCGCCAGCGACGCAGTTAAAAGTGCGCCCGCGGAATAGGCGAAATAAGACCAGTCGGCCGGCGATTGAAGAATTGCCAGAAATATGACGAAGGGCGCAACGATGTATACCAGCAGCAGGGAAATATCTTTCGCACCGAGCCTGAGTACAGACCCCGCAAGCCAGCCGAGCCCGGTGATGAAGATCAAAAACGATACACGTAGAAAAATATCATCGATCATGGACATTCACCGGAATGGAGTGGGCCGTAGGGTCAGTGATCGATATGGTCGAGAAGCGTTTGCAGCCAGGTTTGCGGTGGCGAATTGTGGCCGAAAGAGACCTGCATCACCGAGACCGCAACTGCCGAGCGGGCAACGGCAGCCTCATCATTTTCCTGTTCCGCGCTGGGAGGAGCGCTGTTGTGCTCGAGCGTCATTCCGGGATAGGGCTGGCCTTCCACACCAAATTTCCGAGCTGCGGCATCCTGGGAAAGATCAGCGCTGAATTTGATGAGACTCGAGTTATAGGTTCCGATGCGCGCCGCTCGCCAGGGTGTATCGCTTTTTATCTCGTCGGGAAAATTGATGTTGAGCGCTATGCCAGCGGGAAGCAGCGACGCGGTATTTGCGCTGTTCGCAAGCGCCTGAATGAATTCGCCCATCGAGGCGGCAACGGCGGAAGAAATGGGATTGTCTGCAATATTGCCGTTCTCGTCGAATTTTCCGTTGCTATTCATGCCCGCGCTGAGCGCGATGGCGGGCAGCCCACGCGCGGCCGCGAATTGCGCATTGCTGACGGTGCCGGAACTGTTGATCATCACGCCCGCGTTGCGCCCTTCGTTCGGCCCCGACAGCACCAGATCGGGCGCCTGTCCCCAGCGTTGCAGGGCAAGGATGTCGAGGCCGTAGGCAGTCGCCATCACGGGTGTGCCGTTCACATAATGAAAGTCCTGGTAGTCGAAATTCTCTTCGCTCTTGGTGACCGGCCCCGCCCCCGGATCACCCGGAGACGCGGCATTGTTCAGACAGCTTTCGGTCAGTGGCGTGAGTGGCTTGAGAAACAATATCGCCGCGCCCATTCCGCTCTGACCCTGACAGGGCACAGAGACGATCACATCATGTCCCCGCTGCTTCAGTTCCGAGTACAAGGCCTTGACGTTACTGGTCAGGCCATCGTCGTTGCTGAGCACGATATTGAGCGCGGATGCACTCGTCGAAATCAGCAGCGACAGGCAGCCGGCCAGGCAGCACGCCTGGAATTTTCGGGTCAGATGGCGGTTGGGCATGTTCAAACTCCGTGTGCTGGTGGAATGACTGACGCATCAGCGCTGGTTTGTGGTAGCGATTTTTTGGGATTGGGGATGATGATGCAACTACACATAAGCCAGAAATGTGACCTGGGGGTTGTGATTCAGCTATAAGCTGTAAGCTCTAAGTTAACTTCTGGGAGAACCCAGTTCTCCCAGTGCGCCTGCATAAAGCTTATGGCTTACAGCTCGCACTCAGTCCTTCACCTGCCCAACCTGCTTGTCGAGAAACTTGCGCAGGGTTTCGCCGTAGGGCGGGTTGAAGGCCGCACCGAGTTTTTTGGCCCAGCCCTGTTCGAACACGGATTTGCCGTTGGAGAATGCCTTGAATCCCGAGTCGCCGCCCATGTGACGACCCATGCCGCTGTTGCCCACGCCGCCGAAAGGCAGGTCGGGGCAGATGGTGCCCATGTAGACGTCGTTGACCGTGGTGCCGCCGGTGTAGATCTGTGACAGGACTTTCTGCTTGGCGTTTTCGTCATTGCCGAAGAAATAGGTGGTGAGCGGGCGCGGTTTGCTGTTGACGATGGCGATGGCCTCGTCGAGGTTGTCGTAACCCACCACACACTGGATGGGACCGAAGATTTCCTCGTTGATCACTTTCAGGTGTGGGGGAGGGTCGATCACCAGTGTCGGTGGAATGAGGCGCTTTTCCGCATTGGGCAGGTTTTCGCCCTCGGGTTTGAGTTCGATGATGCGACAGCCCGCTTCCCGCGCCTCGTCCAGGTAACCGATGATGCGCTGGTAGTGGCGCTCGTTGATGATGCTGGTGTACTCCGGGTTGTCGAGCATCGTCGGGTACATGCGCGCGATGGTTTTCTGCGCCACGGCGATGAACTGTTCGATCTTGCCCTTGGGCAGCAGCACGTAGTCCGGTGAAATACAGGCCTGGCCGCAGTTGATGGAGCGCCCGCCCACGACTTTTTCCGCCGTCAGTTCGATATCGGCATCGTGATTGACGATGACGGGACATTTGCCGCCGAGCTCCAGGGTGACAGGCACGAGGTTGTCCGCCGCCGCGCGCATCACGTGTTTGGCAACGCCGGGGCCGCCGGTGTAGACGAGGTGGTCGAAGGGCAGGTGGCTGAAAGCGCTGGATACTTCCGCCTCACCGGTAATGACGGTGAATTCCTCCGGTTTGAAATACCTGGCTACCAGAGTCTGCAGAAGCTCCGCGGTGCGCGGCGCATTTTCCGAAGCCTTAAGCATCACCCGGTTGCCGGCGGCGAATGCATCCACCACCACGGCCATGGGAATGCCGACCGGGCCGTTCCAGGGGCTGAGAATTCCCACCACGCCCAGCGGCTGGTAGTAAATGTACGCTTTGGCGCCGAGGAGGTTGAACGGGAAACCGGCGCTGCGTTTTTCTGGTTTCAGCCATTTTTTCAGGCGTTTTTTCGTGTACTTGACCTGCGCGGTAATGGTCAGGAAATCCGCCGAGCGAGTCATCTCCGTGGGCCGGTTGCCGAAGTCTGCGCTGACCGCCGTCGCCAGGGCGCGCTGGTTCTCGGTGACCATTGCCACGCAGCGGTCGAGAAGGTCGAAGCGGGTCTGCAGACTCGGCGCGCCATCGCTCATGAAGGCGTCGCGCTGGCGCTTGAGAAGGGCAGCGAGGTTTGTGGATGTCGCGGTGTCATTGGCTGTGATAGTGGGTGCATTCATTGTGGAGTACTCCGTGTCGTCCTGTTTGGACATTGTGTTATTGGTATCGATCCGCTGAAACGGTCGGCCAGCCATGCATGAGACACTGCGACAACTCATGACTGCTGCTGGCGGCCAACCGGGTCCGTTGCCACACAGACATCAAATGGGCGAAATTCTCACGATCGGCTTGATGCTCACACCGGCGGCCTGGTCGTCGAGCGCCTTTTCGAGATCCTCGAAGGCATAGTAATCCACCAGTTTGTCGACGGGGAAGCGGCCTTGCATATGGAGATCGACCAGGTGGGGAATGAACGTATCGGGCACGGCATCACCTTCGGTACTGCCGTGAATGCGGATGCCCTTGCCGCTCATTTCCATGGCGCTGATCTGCACTTTTTCCTCGGTCACCTGAATGCCTTCGAGAACGATCTGGCCGCGAATGGCGAGCGCGGAGACAACCAGGTTGATCATCTTCGGAATGCCCACCGCGTCCAGCGCACAGTCGACGCCGCCGTTGGTGAGCTTTTGCAGGTCGCCCACCAGGTCTTCGGTGGCGAAGGGGTCGATAGTGTGGGTAGCGCCCACTTCCAGCGCCACCTTGCGGCGCTTCTCGTTGGGTTCGATGACGATGATGGGGTTGCAGCCGGACACGGCGGCGGCCATGACCCCGGAAAGGCCCACCCCGCCAGCGCCGATCACCACCATGGATTGGCCGGGGCGCGGCTTGAGCACATTGAGCACGGCACCGGCGCCGGTCTGAACACCGCAGCCGAGTGGGCCGAGCAGTTCCAGAGGCGCGTCCTTTGCCACCTTGACCACGTTGCGCTCATTGGCTACCGAATGGGTGGCGAATGAGGATTGCCCGAAGAAGTGGGCGCCGATGGGCTGGCCGTTCTGTTCGACGGCGGAGGTGCCATCGGCGCGCAGGCCCGATGTGTTGATGGCCGCGAAATTCATGCAGTAGGCGGGCTCATCGTGTTCGCAGTTGCCGCAGTGGCCGCAGGATAGAAAGGAAAGAACGACATGGTCGCCGGGACTGACTTTGGTGACCTTGCTGCCGACGCGCTCCACCACACCGCTGCCTTCGTGGCCCAGCACCAGCGGGCGCGGGATGGGGAACTTGTTTTCCCGCACGGTGATGTCGGAGTGACAGACGCCAGTGGCCACCAGGCGCACCACGACCTCGTCGTCGCGAATGTTCTTGAGGGTGACGTTTTCGATGCTGGACGTGATGGTGTTGTCGCGCAGGATTGCTGCTTTGAATTCCATGATTTTTCCTCGTGCTTATTGTCTATGGTTTGTTGACGTTTTGTCGCGATAGCGGCAAAACAGCTTTAAGCCGTAAGTTCTAAGTTGAACTCTTCTCGTCCAAAGGTTTTGCCAAACCTTTCGCGTTCCCCGCAGAGCGGGAACCAGGGCGCCAAGCCGTGCCTCATTCCGCTTAAAGCTGACGGCTTGGAGCTGCGTTCTCCATTGGAACCGAAGCGTCAATACGCCCTGGAAATATGATGCCTGATTATTTACCTTGCCAGTTGGGTTTGCGTTTTTCCATGAACGCTTTCATGCCTTCGGCGAAATCCGCGCTGCCCATGATGTGGGGGCGGGAGGCCTCTTCGAAGGCGATGGATTCTTCCAGGGTTTCGCCTTCCAGGGCACGGTCACAGATTTCCTTGGTTTTGGCGACCGCCAACGGTGCGCAGCGAAGAATTTTTTCGGCCCATTTCCTGGCCACGGTTACGGCTTCTCCCTCTGCGGCAAGCTCGTTGATCAGGCCGATGCGGTAGGCTTCCTGTGCGCTGATCTTGTCGCCGGTCAGAGCCAGGCCCATGGCCACGGTGTAGGGAATCTTGCGGCACATGCGCGCGATGCCGCCACCGAGTGCGACCGCGCCAACGAGCGGCTCGGGCACTCCGAAACAGGCATTTTCTGCCGCGATGACCAGGTCGCAGGCCATGGTGATTTCGAGGCCGCCGCCCAGGCAGTGGCCATTCACCGCGGCAATGATGGGCTTGGGGCGATGGCTGCGCGAGGTGAGGCCGGCGCCGCCGGTCGCAGGCATGGGTTTGCTGGTGCCTGTAGTGTAGGCAGAAATATCCGAACCTGCACAGAAGCCGCGCCCCGCGCCGGTAAGAATTGCCACACGCAGGTCGTCGTTGGCATAAAAGTCGTCCCAGATGGCGCTCATTTCTTCATGGGAGGTGGGAATCAGTGCGTTGAGCGAGTCGGGGCGGTTCATGGTCACGATCAGCAGCGAGCCGTCGGTTTCCGTTTTGCAAAAGGGTTCCATGGGGTTGTCATCTCCTCGGTTTTTGAAACTTGCGTTGTTGCAGGTTTTGATGCCGCTGTTACACAGTAGTTAGCAGTGCGTGACACAGAGCGAGCTGTAAGCCATAAGCTTTAAGCAGGAGCGCTGGAAGAACGGCGTTCTAGCAGAGTTTGACTTAGAACTTACAACTTTTAGAACTTACAACTTATAGCTGAATTACAGGCTGCGCCCCGAGCGTGCGACAGGCCAGCCCGTCTTTCGCGCCCTTGCGTAAAGTGACAGCGTTCGTTTTTGATCTTGAATCCACTGCAGTATATCAACGGTTTCTTCGCCGACGTAAGGCCGTCAATATTTTCGTGGCGGTGCCGCGGGGCCGTTCTGCTTGAGCACCTTGGCCGGGGCGATTACACTTGGCCCCGCCTTTCGTACACGGCGCACTCAAGGGATAAGCATTCCCGACCGCTTCAGGCTGGGCCTGCGCAAGTTCGGTTGCGCTGTGAATCAGATTATTAATGGTAATAGAATCAGGGGGTTGTAAGCATGTCCCAAACAATCAAGACACTCGGTGACCTGACGGTCGTCGATCTTGGCGTCGGCATGGCAGCGGCGCTGGTGTCCAAGTATCTCGTCGAGCAGGGTGCTCGCGTCATTCGCGTGGAACCTGCGGGCGGTGATCCATTTTTCGAGTTGTACCCAGCTTATGAGGTATGGCGCCGCGGCACGGTCACCGACGCTGCGGCATCGCAGTCCGCCGACAAGCTCAATGAGCTGCTGGCCCAGGCGGATGTGTGCGTCACCGGTGGCGAGGATCACCCCGCGCTGACCCGCCGCACGGACAGCGCGCAGTTGGCAAAGGCCAACCCGCGTCTGGTGGTGCTCGACATTGAAGGCTACCCGGCAGGTGCCGCCAAGCCCGCTACCGACCTGCTGGTCCAGGCGCGCGCCGGCCTGACCTGGGAGCACTTTACCGATCGTCCGGTGCCCATGAGCTTCTCGCCCGCAAACTACGGGGCCGCCCTGCGTGGCCTGTGCGCGCTGTTTGCCGCGCTCTACGAGCGGGAAAACAGCGGCTTGGGGCAGCAGGTGTGTACCTCATTGTTCGAGGGCGCCCTGACCTGGGTGGTCAGCCTGTGGCTGGATGTCGAAAAGCCCACTCCGGCGACGCAGTTCGTGATGCCGAAAGACCCGTATCCGCTGGTATTCCGCTGTGCGGATGGCGTCTATATCCACCTGGTGATCGGCGGTGCCGGCTCCAAATACAAAATGTACCAGGCCCTGGAAATCGACGATCCCACCGTCAAGCCCGACGACAGCGGTATGCCGCAGCCGACGGACGACCCCAAGAATTTCTTCGGCAACATCGACCTGCTGGCCGAGCATGCGGCGAAGAAAACCAGCACCGAACTTCTGCAGCGCATCTGGGAGCGCGGCTTGCCCGCCGAGCCCATCCTGCCGCCGGGCGGCAACTGGGACTCCGACCAGGTCAAACACAACCAGGTGGTCGTGGCGGATGCGGATGGCACTCGCCATGTCGGCTTCCCGTTCATGGCGGAGCCTTCTCCAGCGCCTCGCAAGCCCGCCGGCGCCGCGGGCGAACAGCCCCTCAGTGGTGTGCGCGCGGTGGACTTCGGCGCGTTCGTGGCCGGTCCTTACGCGTCGATCATCCTGGCGGACCTCGGCTCGGAAGTGGTCAAGGTGGAAGCGCCCGCTGGCGACCCCAACCGCAGCATCTTCCGCTCCTACTCGCCGGTCAACCGCGGCAAGCGCGCCATTACCGTGGATATGAAGAATCCCGAAGGCATCAAGCTCGCCCAGGAACTGTGCCTGAGCGGCGATGTGGTGACCAGCAACTTCCGTACCGGCGTGTCGTCGCGCCTGGGTATCGATCCCAATACTCTTCATGAGAACAAGCCCGAGCTGATCGTGCTGGAGAGCCCCGGTTACGGTTCCAAAGGACCGCTGGCCGAGCGCGCGGCGTTCGACATGGTGATGCAGGCGCTCTGTGGGCACGAATACTGCGCCGGCGGCGCGGGCAACGAGCCGCTGTGGAACCGCACGTCCATGGTCGACTACACCGGCGGTCTGATCGGCGCGCTGGCCTGCCTGACGGGGCTCTATCATCGCGCTCACACCGGAGAGGGCGTCACCCTCGACAGCCCGCTGATGAATGCCGGGATGTACCTGGTTTCCGATGTCATACAGCTCGCCAATGGCGAGTTCCGCGGCGACGCGATCTTCAATGCCGAGCGCACCGGTTTCCATCCCGCCGAAGCTCTCTATGAAGCGAAGGACGGCTGGCTGGCGGTGGTGGTGCGTACCGCCGCGCAGGCGGAAGGTCTGGCCAGTGCCCTTGCTCTCGATGGCTTGAACCCGGTGTTCAGCGTCTGGGGCGAGGCGGAGCAAAAGCGTATCGGTGCGGCGATAGCGGCGCGCGCCAAGGACGATGTCATCGCCGCGCTGGGCGGCGCCGGCGTCTGGGTGGAGGAATGCCGTCAGAACACCGAAAACGAGGTTCTCAGCGATTCATCATTGGTGGAAAAAGGCGTCGTTCAGGTGTCGAGCCATCCCCAGTACGGCACGGTGCGCGAGATCGGCGCGATGATGCGCTTCTCCCGCTCCAAGGTGGGTCACAACCGCTATGCGCCGCTCAAGGGTGAGAATACCCGCGAGCTGCTTGCGGGATTGGGCAAGAGCGCAGAGGAAATCGACAGACTCTTTGACGCATCCGTCGTTTCCTGATGTAAAACGTGCCTCACGGAATCGCTCCGGCCCTCGGGTCGGAGCGTTTTCTGTTGCTGAGGCTGCAATTTTGCTGGCAGGTTGGACCAGGGGGCCGGAGAGGCCCGATGATACGCACGCTTTCCAGTCTATGATTTTTGCTGCTCAAGTTTTAGAATTGCGTATAGCAATCGCTATAAATGGCTTCCTGGTTCACCAGTGGCTATGGTTGAGCTGGCACCAGGGTCTGTTTGCCGAGATGCGTTCATGAAGCCTCAACAGACCCTGGTCAACAAGGTGTGATCAGGAAATGATTGAAACCATTTATAAGGTCATAGTACCCACGGGCCTCATGCTGATGATGTTCGGCATGGGGCTGCAACTGGTGGTCGACGACTGGCTGAGGGTTGTTCGCTACCCGCGCGCGGTGGTGGTAGGCATGGTGGGGCAGTTCATCGCGCTGCCGTTGATCGCCGTGGCGCTGGTTTATTTTTTGCCTCTGCCGTTGGCCATCTCCGCCGGTCTGATCATTCTCGCGGTGTGCCCCGGCGGTATCACCTCCAACTCCGTGTCGTTCCTGGCGCGCGGTGATCTTGCCCTGTCGGTGACGCTGACGGCCATTTCAAGCCTGCTGGCATTGATCACCATACCGCTGTTCCTCTCCTTCGGCCTCGCGCTGGTGCAGGACGGAGCGGTGGACGCCGTGGTTCTGCCCATCGGCAGCACCGTCAAGCAATTGCTGGTGTTGGTGTTCGTGCCGTTGGTGCTGGGCATGGTGGTGCGCCATTACGCGCCGGGCTTCGCTGTGCGCTCCGACCCCTGGGTGCGGGCGGGGGGTGTGGCATTGCTGCTGACGTTGCTGGTGGGCGCGGTCGCGCTCGAATACGACTTCTTCATCGGCAACCTCAAGAAGCTGTGGCCGGTGCTGTTTGCGCTCAATATCGCGTCGATGGCGGCGGGGTATCTGTTGGCCCGGCTGGCCAGGCTGGACGGTACCCAATGCCGCACCATTTGCATCGAGGTGGGCATCCAGAACGTGGCTCTGGGGGCAATGATCGCCATGACGATCCTCAAGCGTCCCGACTGGATGGTGGTGTCCAGTGTCTACAGCGTGGTGATGTCCGTGACATCCTTCGTCTTTATCGGCGCGGTGGCCTACAACCGCCGCCGGGCGCTGGCAGGAAGTACGGCCAGCTGAACGGGCCCTTTGCGGCCTTTTTTATCTGTACGAGGAAAGAACGATGGCAGGTTATATGATTGCAACGGTGCGAGGCATCAACAATGTTGAGAAGCTTCAGGCCTACGGCAAGGCGGCGGGCCCCACCGTCCAGCAGCACGGCGGCGTTCCCGTCATCACGCCGATGTCGAGCATCGACTTCGTCGAAGGTGCACAGGGCAAAAGCATGATGGTTTTCCGTTTCCCCAGCTATGAGCAGGCTGTGGCCTGGTACAACTCCCCCGAGTACCAGGAAGCCAAGGCGCTGCGTCTCGGCGCAGTGGAGGCAGATGTCGTGCTCGTTGAAGGCACCGATTGATCCTTTCCCCTCAGTAACCTTAAATTCATAGACAGCGAAGAGTTTCACCATGATCCCAAGAACGATTTTTACCCCCGACCACGAACTGTTCCGCGAGCAGGTCAGAAAGTTCATTGAAACCGAAATCACTCCCTACCACGCGCAGTGGGACAAGGCGGAAATCGTTCCCCGGGAGATCTGGCTCAAGGCCGGTGCGGCAGGCCTGCTGTGCTGCAACGTGGAAGAGGAGTACGGCGGTCCCGGTGCAGACTTCCTCTACAATGTGGTGCTCCACGAGGAAATGGCCAAGGCGTTGGCGACTGGCCCCGGCTTTGCCGTGCATTCCGATATGGCGGCGGTCTACATCACCAAGTTTGGCACCGAAGAGCAGAAGAAGAAGTGGCTGCCGAAAATGGTTGCGGGCGAAGTGATCGCGGCCATCGGCCTTTCCGAGCCCGGTGCCGGCAGCGACCTCAAGGCCATCTCCACGCGCGCGGTTCGCGACGGTGACCATTACGTCATCAATGGCCAGAAAACCTGGATTTCCAACGGCCAGCTCGCCGATATCGTGGTGCTTGCCTGTAAAACCGACCCTGCCGCCGGTGCCAGGGGCATGAGCTTCATCATCGTCGAAACCAACCGCGAAGGCTTTGCACGCGGCAGCAACATCGAGAAGATCGGCCTCAAGGCGCAGGACACGTCCGAGCTGTTCTTCCAGGATGTGCGCGTTCCCGTCGAGAACCTGATCGGCAAGGAGAACGAAGGCTTCAAGATCGCCATGGCCAACCTGGCTCATGAGCGCATCACCATTGCGTGCTCCGCCATTACCCAGGCAGAGGCGGCGATCCGGTGGACCGTGGATTACACCAAACAGCGCAAGGCGTTCGGCACCTTCGTTTCCGAGTTCCAGAACACGCGCTTCGTTCTCGCCCAGTTGTCTGCCGAAGTTTCCGCGCTGCGGGTTTTCGTGGACGAGTGCCTGCGCCTGGCCAACGACAACAAGCTCGACGTGATCGACGCCGCCAAGGCGAAAATGCTGGCTACCGAGCTGCTCGGCAGAACCGCCGACCAGTGTCTGCAACTCCATGGCGGTTACGGCTACACCATCGAATACCCCATTGGCCGCCTCTTCATCGATACCCGTGTGCGCCGCATTGCCGGTGGTTCCACCGAGATCATGAAAGAAATCATCAGCCGCGACCTGTTCAAGTAAGCGGCTGTTTCAATAATACCTCCCCGCCCGCGCCGGGCGGGGCTCGTTGCTGGCAACCCAGCGAAACAGGAGAATCCCATGGATTTCAACTTTACCGAAGATCAACTGGCCATCCAGGAGGCCGTTGCCAAAGTCTGCGCCGAGTTCACCGATGAATACTGGAGCGAAAAGGACCGCAAGGCAGAATTTCCCCATGAGTTCCACCAGGCCATGGCAAAAGGTGGCTGGTTGGGCATCACCATGCCGGCGGAGCTGGGTGGCTCCGGCCTGGGCGTGACCGAAGCGGCGATCATGATGAACACCGTTGCCAAGAGCGGTGGTGCGGCGGCCGCCATGTCGACCCTGCAGATCAATCTGTTCGCACCGCACCCCATCGTGGTGCTGGGTACGCCCGAGCAGAAAGAGCGCATGCTCACCCCGCTCATCAACGGTTCCGAGAAAACCTGCTTTGGTGTCACCGAGCCCAACGCGGGCCTCAACACCACCGCGATCAAGACCTTTGCCAAGAAAGTGGACGGCGGCTACATCGTCAACGGCAGCAAGATCTGGACTTCCACCGCCCAGGAGGCAGACAACATTCTGCTGCTGGCCCGTACCACGCCGCGTGAAGAGTGCAAGAAGCCCACTGACGGCATGACCATTTTCTTCACCAAGCTGAACCGTGAAAAGATCGAGGTCCAGCGCATTCCCAAGATGGGCCGCGCCGCGGTGGATTCCAACGCCATCTTCATTGAAGACCTGTTCATCCCCGATGAGGATCGCATCGGTGAAGAGGGCAAGGGTTTCTATTACATTCTGCACAGCATCAACCCCGAGCGCATCATCGTCGCCGCCGGCGCGCTGGGCATCGCCGAGGACGCGCTGCGCCGCGCCGCCAAGTACGCCAAGGAGCGTGAGGTGTTCGGTCGTCCCATCGGCCAGAACCAGGGCATCCAGCTGCCACTGGCGGAAAACTGGTGTCAGATCGAAGCCGCCAAGCTAGTGATGCTCAAGGCAGCGGCGCTGTACGACAGCGGACAGCCCTGCGGCTCCTACGCCAACGCCGCGAAACTGCTCGGCGGTCGCGCGGCGTTCGACAGTGCCACCCAGGCAGTGTTGTCTCACGGTGGCATGGGCTACGCCAAGGAGTATCAGGTCGAGCGCCTGCTCCGCGAAGCCACGCTGCAACGCCTCGCACCGATCGGCGAGCAATTGATTCTCTGCTTCATCGCAGAGAAAGAACTGGGTCTGCCCAAGTCCTATTAACCAACACAGACGCAGAGAACAGGAAAACACCATGAATCTCGACGCACTTCGCACTCACAAGTTCGACCCCATCATCGCGCCCTACACCGACAAGGACGTGATGCTGTATGCCCTGAGCCTCGGGGTCTGCAACGACCCCCTGGACCGCAAGGAACTGCCTTTCGTCTACGAAAAGAGCCTCGTCGCCCTGCCCAGCATTACCGCCATCCTGGCCTATCCCGGCCCCTGGATCACCAATCCGGCGTTCGATGTGAACTTCGTCAAGCTGCTGCACGGCGAGCAGCGTGCGCGCTTCTTCAAGCCCCTGCCGCCCACCGGCGAAATCCGCGGTGAGTTCCAGGTGCAGTCCGTGGCCGACAAGGGCGAGGGCAAGGGTGCCTTGGTGTACTTCGACAAGCTGTTGTACGACAACAAGACCGGCGACCATCTTGCGACTGTCACCACAGGCCTGTTTCTGCGCGGCGACGGCGGCTGCGGCAGCTTCGGCGACGCGCCGGCCAACCTGCCCGCGCCCCCCGAGCGCGCGCCGGATTTCGTCGATGAAATCCCGACCAGCAACCGCGCCGCGCTGTTGTACCGTTTGAACAGCGACCGCAACCCGATCCACGTCGATCCCGATATCGCCGAAAAGGCCGGCTTCGGTGTGCCCATCCTCCACGGCCTGTGCACCTATGGCATCTGCGGCTTCTCCGTGCTGCGCAATGCCTTCGGTTACGACACCGCGAAAATGGGCTCGCTGGACCTGCGTTTCAGCGCGCCGGTGCTGCCGGGTGAAACCCTGGTTGTCGAAGGCTGGAAAACCGACGACGGTGTGGCCTTCCAGGCCAAGGTGAAGGAGCGCGACAAGCAAGTGATTTCCAACGGTTTCTGCGCCAACGCCTGAAACGCTGGAGTTTGCTTCTGACGAGAAAGGCCGCAGATATTCTCTGCGGCCTTTCTTGTTATTTGAGTTGTTGCTTGCGCTGCTTTTTCAGCCACAGAATGATTGCTGCCGGAACGTGTACGGCGCTGAATGCCAGAATGAAGGTCCAGATTACCGCCTGCCCTTCGATGTTGGTATACACCGAACTCATCGCCCAGCCGAAACCCAGGCCAACGGCAACCAGCAACAGGTGCGTCACCCAAAGGGGAAAATATTTCTTCGAGCTATGAAAGCTCAGGCGGTAATGCGCATACGCTGGAATACACAGGGAAAGCAGGGCAATCAGGAACATGCAAGCCTCGTCGACCTGGATGAGCTATAAGCTCCACGTTGAACTTGGACAGAACCCCTTTCTTCCAATGTTCCAGCTTACGGCTTGCCAGACTATAGCCTAAATATCCGGCTCCTGGCTAATGTCACAGCCGCATCTCAGGCGCTTAGCTACTTGTGATCCGATCCTAAAGCATTTTCTCGAAATCCTTTACCTGGCGCTCGGCTTCGTCCTTGGCAATGCCATATTTTTCCTGAATGCGGCCTGCCAGATACTCGCTGTTTCCTTCGATAACGTCGAAGTCATCATCGGTGAGTTTTCCCCATTTTGCCTTGGCCTTTCCTTTTACCTGTGCCCATTTGCCTGCAATGATATCTGTATTCATAAGTGTTCTCCGAATGGCCGGTAAAACGACCGGTGTCATAGAGGGAGACTGCGGTAAAAAAAGATAGTTCCTGGTTGAAAAATGGTCACCTCGGAGAAATTTATAGGACAATATTTTCACCCTGCGGGGGTAAAGTGGGCTGTAAGCCATGAGTTTTAAGCAGGAGCGCTGAAAGAACCGGGTTCTGTCCGCATTCAATGTGGAGCTTAAAGCGTATAGCCCAAATATGAAGTGGCAACCGCCTCGATCAATCTACGGTCGGCTTCATGCCGGCAGGTGCGCAAGCTTGTGAACACCGCTGCGCTTCGAGTGTCTCAGCTGTAGGCTCTACCAACTTGGTATAGTGACGCCGTATGAGGTTGTTATGAAACGTGGAGTTATTGCAGCAGTTCTGTGCGGCCTGTTTCTTCTGGCAGGGTGCTCCACCATTCCCGCTGCTGTGGATCGGCCGCTGACCGAGCCGCAGCCGACGCTTCGACAAATTCAGAACGCACCGGAGCAATACCGCGATCGCACATTGAGATGGGGCGGCAGTATCGTCTCGGTCACCAATACCAGAGACGGCAGTGTCGTGGAAGTGGTGGCGCGAGCCTTGCAAAACAGCAGTCGGCCTGACAGCTCGGGTTTGAGCCCGGGGCGTTTTCTGATGAAGACTGACGATTTTCTCGCCCCCGAGATTTACAAGGAAGGGGAAGATATCACCGTGGTGGGAGCGCTGCAGGGTATCGAGATGCGCAAGGTGGGCGAATACGAATACCCGTATCCAGTGCTGCGCGCCGAGGGTTATCATCTGTGGCCGCCCGTGCCGGCGCGCAGAGTTCGCCATTATGATCCGTACTGGGACGATCCCTTCATGTACCCCTGGTGGCGGCCTTATCCCTATTGGCACCATCCCTATTATTACCGCTGGTAAAATAGTTGCGAATCATGGTTGATACTTTTATGTCGGGATATATTGCGTGTGCAAGGCGTTGCGGTTTTTTCTCGACCCTGCTTGTGGGGGCGCTGTTCGCGCTGAGCGGTTGCAGCTCGGGGCCGGGCTTTTCGGGAGACCATATCAATACCGGATTGCAGCCAAGGGTTGCAATCCAGGGCGGAGAGCAGTTCACAGGCCAATCCGTGCTCTGGGGAGGGCGGATCATCCACGCGGAACCGCAAATGGACTTCACCCGGCTGGAGGTACTTGCTTTTCCATTGCGCGGTAACCAACAGCCCGATGTGGACAAATCCTCACAAGGGCGTTTTCTGATAATGTATCCCGGCTACCTCGAACCTGCCGACTTCCGGGCCGACAGGCTGATAACCGTGGTGGGCCGTTTGGAAAAATCACGCACCGGCCAGGTGGGGGAGGCGACCTATCGCTACCCGGTCGTCATGGCGGATGACCTTTATTTGTGGCCCGAACAGAATCGGGATTCATCCAAGCCAAGGGTTCATTTCGGCATTGGTGTCGGTATTTTCCGTTAGTGGAGCCATAAAGCTGCAAGTTTCGACCACTTCTGTGTCAGATACTCAGCGCACGATTGAAGGGCTGGCATAATCCCGTCCCCCCTATACCAGGCTCGGCAAGCGCAGGGTCGTTTGCCGCGAAGAGGAAGATAGCACCGCATGGAATCGTTGCAAGGCGCGTTGAACACTATCAATGGTTTTGTCTGGGGCCCCTATCTCTTGCTGCCATTGTTGTTGCTGACAGGTCTTTACCTTACGGTCCGCCTTGGTGGCTTGCAGTTTCGAGTTCTTTTTCACGCTTTTTGGCTCGCGTTTTTCAAACGTGACCAAAACGGCGACTCCCCTGGAGATGTTTCCCATTATCAGGCATTGCTGACAGCCCTTGCGGCCACCATCGGCGTTGGCAATATCGCGGGTGTTGCAACGGCGATCGGAATTGGCGGGCCAGGGGCTCTGTTCTGGGTGTGGCTTACAGGGCTGGTCGGCATGGCGACCAAATACTCGGAAGCGCTGCTGGGGGTGAAGTTTCGCCGCACGGATGCCGCTGGCGAGCAGACCGGCGGCCCCATGGAGTATTTGCGCGAAGGTGTCGGCGGGAAATTCGGCTGGCTACTGGGCAGCTCATTCGCATTGTTTGGTATCGCTGCGTCCTTCGGGATCGGCAACATGGTGCAAGCCAACACCGCCGCCAGCCAGCTGGCCGCTACCTGGGATATCCCTGTCCTGTGGAGTGGCCTGCTGATGACTCTGCTGACCGGCATCGTCATCCTTGGCGGTATAAAAAGTATCGCGCGATTTGCAGCGGCCATTGTGCCGACGATGATCGTGCTCTATGTGGTGAGCAATCTGATTGTGCTGGCCGTCTTCCACGAGCGCATCCCCGACGCCTTGCTCCGGGTATTTCACGATGCCTTTTCGGGCTCAGCGGCCGCGGGTGGCTTTGCCGGATCGGCGGTCATTCTGGCCATACAGATAGGGGTTTCGCGCGGTATCTTTTCCAACGAGTCCGGCATGGGCACCGGAGGCATTGCCGCGGCCAGCGCAAAAACCACCCAGCCGGTGCATCAGGCCATGGTCTCCATGACACAGACCTTTATCGATACCCTGATCATGGTGACATTCACCGCGATGACCCTGATCGTGACCGATGCGTACACGCAGGTCGATTTGCGTGGCGCCGCCATGACGGCCTGGGCGATCGAACAGGGCCTGGGCAATGGCTGGGGAATTTACACGGTCACCATTGCGGTGGTGGTTTACGCCTTTACCACCATCATCGGCTGGAGTTACTACGGCGAGCGCTGTGCCGAGAGCCTGCTGGGGCGCCGCGCCATCTTCCACTATCGCCTCGTTTTTACCCTTGTGGTGATGGTGGGCGCCATGACGACACTCGATATGGTGTGGACCTTTTCGGATATCGCCAATGGCCTGATGGCGCTGCCCAACCTCGTGGGATTGTTGCTGCTTTCGGGCATCGTCGCAAAGGAAACGCGCGCGTACTTCAGTCAGCCGGACTGGAAGACTGCGCCGGACTGACCGTCGTGCAGATAGTCCTTATACCAGACCGCGCCCGGTCAGCCCACCGTGTGCCGCTTGATCCTCGAAGCCATAAGGGCTGTAGCGACCGTTGAGGAACACCTCGAACTGGGCGCGACCGCGGGTGACCTTGCCGTCGGGGGCGATGGTTTTTACACTGGCGAGGTGTTCGACGCCGAACACCGTGCGCTTTTCCCCCGTTCCTGGAAACGTATGCTCGCAGGGCTGGACGGAAAAATCGAATTCATCCCATTCCATGGCGGGGCTTTTGCCGTGATAGGTGTGGATGGTGCCGCCGTCGCGCCAGGCGCCGACGTGGTAGCCGATCTGGCCGAGCACGTGCGGTGGCAGATTCACTTCCAGTTCCAGCGTCCAGACACCGCCGCTCTTGTCCCGCAAGGTGATGGTGCCACTGGTGACGGAGCGGGTGCCGGGGCGCCATTTCAGGGCGTGGGTGTAGTCGACGATTTCCAGGACAGGGCCGTCCCAACCGTAGTTGATCCACCCCTCCAGAGGAATCCCGAAGGTGTCGTTGAAATGCACACGCTCACCATTGGGGCCTTCGTGGAAGTGAAAGTAGGCGGAAAAGCCCTCGCTTTCGAGAAACATCGAGAAGCGCAGGGCGCGGGGAATTTCCTGCGGCGCTGTCGGGGGCAGCCACTGCGCGCCACCGGACAGGGGCGGGCGGCCTTCGTACAGCCCCCATGAGTGATCCCGGGAGCCGCCCCAGGGCCTGCTCTCCGGGATCTCGTGGCGTTTTCCGTCGATCTCGAACCAGCCGCTGGCGGTGCCAACCTGATGGTAGCGGCTTTGGTCGGTAGTGAAGCGTCCCTGGCGCACCGCGCGGTGGTGGGCTGCCAGGTGAGGTGGTGCGAGGCCACGCCAGATCAAATCGTAGCTCATGCCCGAATCGTTGGCTTCCAGCACCATGCGAATGGCGCGCAGGGGCTCGATGATTTCGTAGCGAAAAGGGCCGATGGACAGGTTGTAGTCGTCGCGCCAGATGCGGGACAGGCGCAGGGTGCGCTGCACGCCGCGCACATTGAAGGAGGTGTGGCCGCCAATGACGTTGGCATTGGGTGTGACGCGCATACCGTTCCACAGGGCGATACCGCTCTCAATGTCATAGGCGAGGAAGTAATAGCCGTCATCCCAGGCATAGTCGGTGCTGGGTACGTAGCTCATGGGGTAGGGCGTGGCGTGAACGGGAAACTCGTCGTAGGGCGTCAGCGCCATTTTCTCGAAGTCGTGCTCGGGCATAAGGTTTTTCCTTAGGTTTGTTGCTTATCTGATTGATATGGCTTGGATCAACGTCTGACATCGTACGCCTGACGCTTACCCAGTTGTCGGAAATTCAGGCCTCGTCATATGTGCAACAAGGCGAGCTGTAAGCGATGGGCCTTAAGCAGGCACACTGCGAGAGTTGCATTCTGCCAGGGTTTAACTAGCGCTCAGCGACAGGCCCGGCCCAATAGCTGAAAACCTTACTCAGCCGTCAATACTGTAGCTCGAAATTCCCGCCTTGGCGCAAATCATCCTTGAAAATTGCCCCTGAGCCCCAATTAAAGCGCTGTATCAGTATGTTCACCCAGTTCCCGTGCCATAAGAAAGGAGTGACGCGATGACAGCGGCAGCCAATCCGGAAAAGATGGGTTTCCAGACGGAAGCCAAGAAAATTCTCCACCTCATGATCCATTCCCTGTACAGCAACAGGGAAATCTTTCTGCGCGAGTTGGTATCCAATGCCTCGGATGCCTGCGACAAACTGCGTTTCGAAGCGCTGCAAGCGCCTGAATTGCTGGAGGGTGGGGCGGATCCGGGTATCAGGATTTCCTTCGACAGCGAGGCCGGCACCCTAACTATCAGCGACAACGGCATCGGCATGTCACGCCAGGAGGTCATCGATAACCTCGGCACCATCGCCAGATCCGGTACCGCGCAGTTCCTCGAGGCGCTCTCCGGCGATCAGAAGAAAGACTCCCAGTTGATCGGCCAGTTCGGCGTCGGCTTCTACTCGTCGTTCATCGTTGCCGACAAGGTGGTGGTGGAAACCCGCCGCGCGGGCCTCGGTGCCGATCAGGGCGTGCGCTGGACCTGCGAGGGCGAGGCTGAATTCACTGTGGAAGATGTGGATAAGGCCGAGCGCGGTACCGTCATCACCCTGCACTTGAAGGACGATGCCAAGGAGTTTGCCGACGCCTGGCGCCTGCGCAGCCTCATCAAGAAGTACTCCGACCATATTGCGGTGCCCATCTCGCTGCCGGCCACGAAGGCTGAGGATGAGTCCGCCGACGAGGAATGGGAGGTGGTCAATGATGCCACGGCGCTTTGGGTCAAGCCCAAGAGCGAGCTCTCCGATGATGACTACAAGAACTTCTACAAGCACGTTTCCCATGATTTTCGCGATCCCCTGACCTGGAGCCACAACCGGGTTGAGGGCAAGTTCGACTACACCAGCCTGCTGTACATCCCCAGCGAGCCCATGTTCGACCTCTACCAGCGGGAAGCGCCGCGCGGCGTGAAGCTCTACGTGCAGCGCACCTTCATCATGGACGATGCCGAGCAATTCCTGCCGCTGTATCTGCGCTTCGTGAAGGGCGTGGTGGACTCCAACGACCTTCCTCTCAATGTGTCGCGGGAAATTCTCCAGGACAGCGCCGCGGTAACCAGTATTCGCACCGCACTCACCAAGCGGGTGCTGGACATGCTGGAGAGCCTGGTGAAGGACAGGCCGGAAGACTACGGCAGCTTCTGGGAGCACTTCGGTTCCGTGCTGAAAGAGGGTGTGGCGGAAGACTTCGCCAATCGCGAGCGCATTGCCAAACTGCTGCGCTTCAACAGCACCACGTCGGCGAACAGCGACGACAGAACCTCTCTGGATGCCTACAAATCCCGCGCCGGTGACGAGCACAAGAAGATCTATTTCCTGATCGCGGACAGCTACAAAGCCGCAGCCAGCAGCCCCTATCTGGAGATTTTCCGCAAGAAGGGTATCGAGGTGTTGCTGCTCACCGATCGCATCGACGAGTGGCTGATGAGCTACCTTACGGAATTCGATGGCACGCCACTGCAAAACATCGCCAAGGGAGAGCTGGATTTCGCTGACGAGGATGGCAAGGAGAGCGCGGACGACAAGCCGGAAGAGGGCAAAACTTCGCCTCTGACGGAGAAAATCAAGAGCCACCTCGGCGATGAGGTGGAGGACGTACGCATCACCCGGCGCCTCACGGAATCACCGGCGTGCCTGGTGGGCGCAGAGCACGATCTGGGCGTCCAGATGCGCAAGCTGCTTGAAGCCGCCGGCCAGGCCGTACCGCACAGCAAGCCCGTGCTGGAGATCAATCCGGACCATCCATTGTTGACCGAACTCGCCGCCCAGGAGGGCGACAGGGGAGAGGATCTGGCCTGGGTGATCTATGGTCAGGCGCAGCTGTCGGCGGGGGAGCAGCTCGAGAATCCAGCGGAGTTCGTTCAGCGCCTCAATAGACTTTTGCTGCGTGCCACGGTTTAATCCGCGCTGTTCGACGTCCACTTTTCTGGCGGCTGCATGACAAAAACCACCACGATCACCGTGCTTGGCGGCGGTAGCTTCGGCACGGTGATCGCCAATATGATTGCCGGCAACGGCTACCCCGTGACGCTGTGGATGCGCAGCGCGGAGAATGCCGGGCAGTGCCGGAACACGCGGGAGAACAAACCCTATCTGCCCGGCTATCGCCTGGAAGACAGCCTGCACATCACCAGCGACATGAGTGAAGCGTTGCGCGGTGCCGATGTGGTCTTCTTTTCGGTACCCAGCAAGGCGTTTCGCGACGTGGCGCAGCAGGCCGCGCCACTCCTTCGCCCGGACAGTATCCTGGTCAGCTCCGCCAAGGGCATCGAGGAAGGCTCCTTCAAGCTCATGAGCCAGATTCTCGAGGAAATTCTCGACAAGCCCAGGGTGGGCGTGATCAGCGGCCCCAACCTGGCGCTGGAGATCGCGCAGCGCCAGATCACGGCTACCGTTATTGCCAGCGAGGATGCCGAGCTGTGCAAGACGGTGCAGGAGATTCTTGCGACGCGCTACTTCCGCGTTTATGCCAACCGCGACCGCTACGGGGTGGAACTGGCGGGCGCCTTGAAGAACATCTATGCCATCGAAGCGGGTGTGGCCTCCGCCATGAAGGTGGGTCAGAACACCATGAGTGTGCTGATCACCCGCAGCCTTGCGGAGATGACCCGCTTCGCCGCTCGCCTCGGGGCCGACCCCATGACGTTTCTCGGCCTGAGCGGCGTGGGCGATCTGATCGTCACCTGTACGTCACACCTGAGCCGCAACTTTCGTGTCGGGGAGGCTCTGGTCGAGGGCAAGAGTCTCGACGAGGCGGTTGCGGCGATTGGACAAGTGGCCGAAGGCGTGAAAACCACCAAGCTGGTCAAGGAAAAAGCGGACGAACTCGGCGTTTACATGCCACTGGCCAGCGCACTCTACGATATCCTTTACAACGGCAAGTCGGTGAAAGAAGTGATGTCGAAGATGATGCTCTCCGAACAGAATGACGATGTTGAATTTCGTGTGAAGTACGACAACGATTGAGTCAGGGCTGCTTACCGGCGGGACTGCTGGTCTGCATATCGTCCAGGCGCACGTCCTCAACGATCGCGCCTTTATCCAGGCATACCAGGCGACGAGCCAGGGCGACGGTCTCACGGCGGTGTGCGATGGTGATGCGAGTCCCCGGTAACTGGCCCAGGGCCTGTATCACGTGTTGCTCGCTGTGCAAGTCAAGGTGACTGGTGGCCTCGTCCAGGGCCAGAATTTTGGGCTGCTTGTAGAGTGCCCGGGCCAGCAATATTCTTTGCCGCTGCCCACCGGACAGGCCGCTGCCCATCTCTGCAACCAGGGTTTGATAACCCATCGGCATGCGTATGATCGCCTTGTGTATATGAGCCTGCCGGGCCGCTTCCTCGATACGTTCCTGGTGCGCTTGGGGATCGAAACAGGCGATGTTTTCCGCCAGGGAGCCGGCCAGCAACTGGTCCTCCTGCATCACCGCACCCACCAGACTGCGCAGCGCTTCCGGCCCCAGTTGGCGGATAGGAATGTTGCCGATCAGGATGTCGCCCTCGGTCGGCGTCAGCAGTCCCAGGATCAGTTTGAACAGCGTGGACTTGCCGCAACCCGAGCGGCCCACCAGGGCGACCGAATCGCCGGCCTCGATGGTCAGTGACACATTGCGAATCACCCAGGGCTCACCCTCGGCGTAGCGGAATGAGACATTCCGCAACTCGAGGCGTGGCTCGATCCGCGCCAGATCGGTTTCCATCACACTCTCGGCTTCCGCCGGTTCGAGGGCGATATCGGCCAGGCGCTCGGCGTGCAGTGTCAGCATCCTGATTTCCACACCCAGGTCGATCAACTTGCTGGCGCGGGCGGTGAACTGGCTTTTATAGGCAATGAATGCCAGCAGCATGCCCAGGGAGAGGCTGCGCTCCAGCACCGCGCTGCCGCCGATATAAAGCAGCAACATTCCCTCCAGGCCGAAGACCAGGGTGTTGATACTGGCGAAGGCCAGCAGCATTTTCTGGGTTGTCACGTCGCGGTTCTGTACATCAGCTATCATGTTTTGCCAGGTAGCGAGACGCAGTGGCGTGGCGTTGAACAGTTTGAGGGGCTGCACCGCGCGGATGGTTTCAAGAAAGTAGGAATTTTCCCGCGCCGCCAGCACGATGCGCTCTTCAGAGGCGGTGCGCAACGGCTGGTAGAATGCCAGACGCAGCAGGCCGTAGAGCGCCAGGGCGGTCAGCACGATGCCCGTCAGGGCTTTACTGTAGAGCAGCATCATGCCCAGGGTGACCAGCATTACCAGACCGTCCAGCACCGCGGTAATGGCGCCACTGGTCAACACGTTGCGAATGGCTGCGAGGGACTGGAAGCGTGCGGTGATGTCCCCAAGATGGCGCTTCTCGAAAAAAGGCCAGGGCAGGCGCAACAGATGACCGAACAGATTACCTGACCATTGCAGCGCGAGCTGCTGGTTCAGGCGCAATCCCATCCACCCTTGCGCCATGCGTAGCACGAAGTCGGTCAGTGTCAGCAGACACCCGCCCAGCACGGCTAACAGCAACAAGTCGTAGTCAGCGGAAACCAAAGCGCCGTCCACGACCCATTGTGTCACTTGCGGTGATAGTAGTGCCATGAATTCAAGCGCCAGAGCCAGCACGAAAATATTACCCAAAGCACGTTTGAGGCCAACGATTCGCCCGGTCAGGTCGCGCAGCTTCAGTCTCGTCTTCTCCTGCGCGGGACGGAATGCGGCGTTGGGCGTCAATTCCAGAGCAACGCCCGTAAAATGGTGAGAGGCTTCGTTGATAGGCACCACTCGGCGGCCGGAGGCAGGATCAAGAAGCACCAATTGCTTGCCACGGATTTTTTCCAGAACCACGAAATGGTTCAGGTTCCAGTGCAGGATGCACGGTAGTCGCAGTTTGGGTATTTCTTCCAGCTCCAGTCGTAACGGGCGGCTGGAAAATTCCAAGAGCTGCGCATGGCGTATCAATTGTGTCAGGTTGGTGCCCTTGATGGAGATGGAGAAGCGTCTGCGTAGGGCCATCAAATCGAGATGCAGGCCGTGGTAGGAGGCAATCATGACCAGGCAGGCCAGGCCACACTCCTGGCTTTCTGCTTGCAATATTGCGCGCATGGATCGGTGGTTCCAGGGCTTTTAAGCGCTTTCATGTAAGCTCAATAACATCATTCAGGGCAAGCTGGAACAGCAGGTCGTGTAGCTTGTTCGCAGGATAATCAGAGAATTCAGTCATAATTCCGTCTACTGAGCAAAGATGGTGATTATGTAAATGAATGATCAATCTCTGCCCAATTTTGTCGACATTGAGTCTGTTGCCATTGACGATCATGACGCCATTAGAAAACTGGTAGAGCTGGTTCGCATTGAGTCGTACCTGCTGAGATTTTTCGAGTCTGCTTATTTTTTTATTTCCTAGTACCCCCAGGGAAATCCTTGATTCTATTCGATGCTGGCCTATATAAGCCGCCATAAAATCTTCAAAAATGCCACGGTTCGACATTAGCTTTCCAATTTCACGACCAAAGCACTCTAACGACTCTTGGCTCTCTTCATAATCATGCAGATTACGTCTGCCATCCAAAATTGTCGGTGCCAATTGCACCAACCAATTGAGGTAATCAAAGCCCGTGGGTGCGAACGTACCAATCGCCAAGTGAAAGGTTTCACCATCCAGTGGCAGCGGGTTATGCCACCAGCCCCGTGGTACATAGAGAACATCACCAGCTTCGAGTATCACGTCCCAATAAATTTCTTCTGGTTCACTGATGCCCGGCATATCCTTGGTCTGCTGCATATATAGAGGAAGCTCGAAGTTTGGCTCCTTGAGGACCCAGCGCTTTCTTCCTTTTAGCTGTATGGCAAATACGTCGCGGGTATCCCAATGACATCGGTACGAGGACTTGGCACTAAAGGCTGCATAGCCACTGGCAATCACTTGAGCGTTCGAAAATTGCGCGACTTGACGGGCGAGGGTGCTCACTAAAGGTTCATTACGAATCCGGTTGTATACCAGGGTTGCCCCTTTGCGCATATAGTCGTAGATCACTGACTTTATATAGCGATACTCCAGTTTTCCAACGTTGATGTAGGATTCCAGATACTCTGCCTTGGGTACCTCATATCCATACATAAGTTTGAAACTTCGATCAGCAGCATCCGCTCGTTCATAGATCTCACTGATTTTATCCCATGATAAATTTACACCTCGTACGGATTGCTTGAATAAAAAAGGTTTTTTGTAGAGATAATTGGAGAAGAATATTTTTTTGTCAACCAAAAAATTAATACCTGCTTTGCCTTCCATGGATTTGCAGCCCTTGACTCATTGAATTTTAGAATTTCCTGATCGTCAGTTATCTTTGGTCTTCAGCTGGCTATTTTTATTCCTGTAGCACTTGAACTCGCGATACAGAATATAAGAAAGTAGCATGCTTTGTGTGCACATAAATGAATCTTTGTGCATTCCGAGGAAAAGATAGTAGATGGAAAAGGCTAATGCTATCGTTGATAGCAGGCCGAAAGTATAGATAGCTGCTTGACTCAGCAGATTGTCCCGATTATTAATTAAAGACATTGTTCCGCCTCTAGAGGTTAAGTCGTGGAAGTTGCTCCTTAGTAATTTGTCCCGTCGCCATAATCGGTTCCATCTTGGTACCAGTCATATACCCCCGCTGCAAATCCTATTATTCCTCCGCCAACTGCCCCAATAATGCCTAGACGTGAGCCCAGAGCAACGCCTCTTAATGTGGTTAAAGCGACTGCACCTGTAGCTCCACCAGTAATTGTGGCATTCATTGTGTCTACCGCGCCGCTTCCTGCGACCAGCTCCATTTCATTCAAAGATAGCTCTCTCATTTTTTTCTCCTGATTTGTATAGCGTCCATGTGCATAGTGTTAGTGGGTGATTTCTGGTCAGTTTTTCATTGCTCCTCCTATCAAGCCAAAAATGAAGATAATAAATCCGATGGATTCGAATGGCTGGTTGTTGCCGTCGTCATTGTGGTACTCCTTGAGTTTGGTTATTGGCTGGGTAAGTTTTTCTGGGTGATCCAGCGTACTCCAAAGAATCATGGACATGCCAAAAGTTGTTGTGGCTTCTAAAAAATCTCCATTTATGCATGCATTGATTGATAGGAGTGCTACACTCAAAATCATGCCTTCCACAAGATAAGCAGCAACCTTGGGTCGAGAAAGTGCTTTTCTAAACGATGCGGTGAAACTTTTCATTGAAATCTCTTGGGAAATTAAACATAACAACCGTCTTGTTGGCTTTCAGTCCATTGAAGATAAAAAATTTTATTGTGTTAAGGATCGAATGTCTTTTTCCTTGGTGCATGCTCATGGTAGATGCGCTGTGCTGATGTGCATATCCTACAAATGTAGGGGGGCGGCTGTTTGGCGTGATTCAATCGTGCCCTTCGGTATTCTTTATATGGCGGGAGACCAGTTCCGTTCGAGTGGTCGCGCCTCGTTTGCGCAGCAGGGATGAGACATGATCCCGCACGGTATGACGGCTTATATCCAGTTCCCTCGCAATCTCTTTGTTGGTTTTGCCTCTGATCAGCAGTTTCAGAATATCCTGTTCTCTCTCCGTTATGTTCATATGGACGCTCCTTTCCGTGCCACAGCTTGTCAATGGGCCATTTTCCTGGTTACCGAATAGAGCGGCTCCAGTGCCCATTCGTACATCCTGCGCCGGTCTTGCACGACGTCTGCTTCCAGCACCATGCCGGCCTGCAATGGTTGACGCTGGCCATAGACATCGATGGTTTGAGCGTCGAGTTTCACAGTGATTCGGTAGAAAAGCTCGCCGCCAATCTGGATTGGACCGGCAGGCTGCGCCGCACTGGCGATGTGAGGTGGCAGTTCTTGAAGGGCGTAGGGGCTTTTTGCCACCTCGTCCACCTGGCCGCGGGCCATGCCGAATTTCTGGTAGGGATAGGCTGCATAGCGCATGAGCACGGGCTGTCCTTCTTCGATGAAGCCAGCCTGCCGTGATGTGGCGTAGAGTTGCGCCGTCAGTGGCGCATCCACTGGGATTAGGCTGGCCAGTAGGGAGCCGGCAGCGATCTGCTGGCCCCGCTGCACGTTCAGCCCGGTCACCACGCCGGCGAAGGGCGCTGTGCTGATCAGCTGTGTGCGCGCCTCATGTTCCGCCTGCTCTTGTCTGATCATGGCCAGACCGTTGTCGAGATCGGCTATTTCGCTGCGATGGCGCAATTTGGCGTCCTGGCGCAGTGCTTGCAGTTCCACGCGCTCACGCTCGAGGCTCGTGCGTGAGCGCTGGATGGCCTGTCTCTGGCCTTGCAATACCAGTAGATCGGCCTCGTCTTTCTGTTGCTGAGCTGCGGCGATGAATCCGGCGTCAACGAGTTTCTGCTGCCGTTGCAATTGCATTCTGGCGAGTTCCTCACGGCGTGCGATGAGCCGGATTTCCTGTGCGAATTGCTCCAACTCTCCGTCGATGGTGGCCAGACGGCTATCGAGCATGCGCATCTGACCTGCCAGACGATCATCGATCAGCACATGGTTGCGTTTCAGGATAGCGAGGCGCCGATGCAATTGTTTGCCGATCGATTCCTGGACGCCGCCACTGCTTGATAGCCGTTCACCAGAGAGGATGAATAGGCGGTCTCCGGCTTCGACGCGTTGTCCCTCCGTGACATTGACCTGGCTCAGGGTCCCCGTTCCTGGTGCCGTCAGGCGCAGTACGCCCTCGGCCGGCACCAACAAGCCGCTGACCGTTGTCTTGCGCGTGTAGGTGCCGAACCAGGCAAACGAGATGACGAGCAGAATCAGTATGCCTGAAACGGTGGCGGCGACGGTGTAACCCCAGGGTTGATGGATCAGAACGCGTCCAAGATGCGCTGAATTTTGCGAGGAGAGAGCCTCGGCGCGGAACAGAGAGGGATTGTGTCCATCCATAGAGAATGTAGGGCTTCATGCCCGGAAGTCTTGATCGCTGCCATTTAATAAGCAGGGTTTTCGAATGTCAATAAGAAGCATTCTCATGGCGGCCGGGCGCATTCAAGCTGCTTTACGGGCGGATGTAAGCAATGAAAACCCTTTATAATCACAGAGTGCCGGGGAGCTGAGATCAACCAGCAGCTCTGCAAACGGCATAATGATGTTGAATTCCAAACGAGGTACGACGATGGCTGAGCCCAGGCAATCCAACCTGACTAATCCGGATCTGTGGATTCGGCTGATCTACATGATTCTGTTCTGGCTGTTTTCCTGGTTGGCGCGCGCCGCGGTGGGAATCATCGGAATCGTGCAGTTTGTCATGGTTTTGCTCAATAGCGAGGCCAGTGTCAGGCTGCGGGGCTGGGGGGACTCGATTGCGCGCTGGACCGAGCAGGTCTACCGGTTTCTCACTTTTGCCAGTGAGGAAAAGCCCTATCCCTTTCAGGATTGGCCTGTGGCGGAGGAAGAAACCGTGCCGCCTGTGTTCGCACCTGAGCCTGAACCCGAATCCGGGGAGGAGAGTACTCCACCGGCACTGGGTGTGGCGCCCGAGCCGACTCCGCAAGAGCCGCGCAATGATGGCTTTGACGACGTTCGCGAACCCTGATGCGCCTTTATCTCGTCCGTCACGGTGAGGCCGGGCACGCCGCTCACGACGATGAGCGGGCGCTGACGCCGCGCGGAGCGGAGGAAACCCGCAACGTGTTTGCTGCGGCAGCTTCGCTGCTGGCCGCTGAATGTCCGTGCCTGTGGAGCAGTCCCCTGCGGCGCGCCCGGCAGACAGCGGGGATCGCTGCGACCGTCTTGTCCTGCCGCGACGCAGCGCACCGGATCAGCGAAGCGTTGCGTCCGGAAACACCGCTGGAGCAACTTGCCACGGAGCTTGAAACGAACAGCCAGTGGCCGTTGATGCTGGTGGCTCACCAGCCGCTATTGGGCAAGCTGCTTTCGTGGCTCGTCGACGATGACAGCCTGCGCCATGGGGTGCCCACTTCCGGCCTGTACGCACTCGATGTTATCGCCTTCGTCCGAGGTGGCGCAAGCCTGCTGTGGCACAGGTATCCGTGATGGTGGAGGAACAGAGTTTTACTGTGGCGGGCAAGACGTTTGCGTGCCAATTGTGGCATCCGCAAGCGCACATGCCCTTGCTGGCGTTGCACGGCTGGCTCGACAACAGCGCCAGTTTCGATTTTCTCGCTCCGTTGTTGACGAACCACCGGGTCGTCGCGCCCGATCTGGCTGGCCATGGTCTCACGGATCACCGCTCGCTCGACTCGCCTTACAACATCTGGCAGGACGTCGGCGAGATTCATGCGCTGGTGCAACGCCTGGGCTGGGAGCGCTTCTCCTTGGTCGGTCACTCGCGCGGTGCGGCCATCGCGTCCCTGTTTGCAGGCACTTTTCCCGACAAAGTGGCCGCGCTGGTGATGTTGGACGGTTTTTTGCCGGAGACGGTCCGGGCCGAAGATGCGCCGCTCCAGCTCGCCCGCGCCATCGCCGACAAGGAGCGCTATGTGGCGCGCGGCACCACCTTCTATCCCTCACTCGATGACGCCATAGCACCGCGGCTGAAAGGGCCTATCGCACTGTCCCGCAAGGCGGCCCTGGCGATTGCCCGGCGCGGCGTTGGACAAGGAAAGGAGGGATTTTACTGGCGCGCGGATCACCGCTTGCGCGGTGCCTCCGAAGTCAAGTTGACCCTGGCCCACACTGAGGCTTTCGTCAAGCGTATCGACTGTCCGTCTTTACTGATGCTGGCGGGACAAGAGGTGTCGCCCTACCACCGCCACCTGCTGGGACTGAACGCCAACATCAGTGTCGAACTGATGAACGGCGGTCATCACTTGCATATGGAAGAGAGCGTAGGAAACGTGGCTGACGTAATTCGCGGGTTTCTTCACAGCTGATTTCAATCGCGGGGCAACAGAGACAGAAATTCCGCGCGCGTCGCCTGGCTGGTGCGGAAGCAGCCAAGCATGGCGGAGGTTTTCATGGACGAATTCTGTTTTTCGACGCCACGCATCATCATGCACATGTGCCGCGCTTCGATGATCACGGCAACGCCCAGGGCATTGGTCACGTCTTCGATGGTAGTGGCGATCTGCATCACCAGGTTTTCCTGTATCTGCAGGCGACGCGCATACATATCGACGATGCGCGCAACTTTCGACAAGCCGAGAACCTTGCCGTTGGGAATGTAGGCGACGTGACATTTGCCCACGAAGGGCAACAGGTGGTGTTCGCACAGCGAGTACAGCTCGATGTCGGTGACCATCACCATTTCGCTGGAGTCGCTGGGAAACAGTGCGCCATTGATGACATCATCGAGGCTTTGGTGGTAGCCCTTGGTGAGAAATTCGAAGGCTTTGGCGGCACGTTCCGGCGTATCCACCAGCCCGGGGCGGCTCGGATCTTCGCCGACGCTGGTGATGATGTGAGCGAAAGCCTCTTTCATGCCTGAAAACCCCCAAAAAAACGATCAAGGCGCAACCCTAAGGCAGAGTGTCATAAAGGTAAAGCGAATTTTGTGCCTTGCGGATACAATAGCGCCTTTTCGGCAGCACAGTCATGGAATCCACCAAGGGTATCGTTCAAGAGCTTCACACAATTAGAGATTTTCTGCGCTGGGCGGTTTCCGCCTTCAATCGTGCAGAGCTCTTTTTCGGTCACGGCACCGACAATGGCTGGGATGAAGCGCTGCATCTGATCAATCATGTGTTGAGTCTGCCCGCGGGAGGTGATCAGCGTTTTCTCGATGCGCGCCTGACAACCGAGGAGAAGGAAAGCGTCGTTGAAATCGTTACGCGAAGAGTGCGCGAGCGGGTGCCCGCGCCTTACCTGACGGGCGAAGCCTGGTTTGCGGGCCTCCGGTTTCGCGTCGATGAGTATGTGCTGATTCCCCGCTCACCCATTGCGGAGCTGATCGAGCAGGGCTTCGAGCCGTGGTTGAGCGGAGAGCCTCGCGATATCCTCGATCTCTGTGCAGGCAGTGGCTGTATCGGTATCGCCTGTGCCTATGCGTTTCCGGAAGCGCGCGTGGTGCTCAGCGATATCTCCGCCGAGGCGCTGAACGTTGCCCGCGACAACGTGCGCGCTCACAAGCTGGAAGCGCGGACTGAAGTGGTGGAGTCCGATCTGTTCGAGGCGCTGCAAGGGAAAACATTCGACCTGATCGTGAGCAATCCACCCTATGTCGATGCCGCTGACCTTGCCGTCATACCGCCCGAATACAGCCACGAGCCCATTCTGGCGCTGGCCTCCGGCGCGGATGGCCTGGACTTTACCCGCAGGCTGTTGGCGCAGGCGGCGGATTTCCTGAATCCCGAAGGCGTGCTGGTGGTGGAAGTCGGCAACTCCTGGCCAGCACTGGAAGAGGCCTTTCCAACGCTGCCGTTCACCTGGGTGGAATTCGAACGCGGCGGCGGCGGCGTGTTCATGCTACGCAGGGATGATTTGGCGGGTTAGTTATCAGTTCACAGTTCACAGTTAACAGGGGGGTGCCACGCTCATCCTGTGAACTGTGAACTGTGAACTGTGAACTGTGAACTGTGAACTGTGAACTGTGAACTGACAGACACAGCTCCACCCGTATGGGTTAAAATCGTCGCTTTCGAGAGGATTTTCCATTGTCCGGCAACAGCATAGGCAAATTATTCACCGTCACTACGTTCGGCGAGAGCCACGGTCTTGCCCTCGGCTGCATCGTCGATGGCTGCCCGCCGGGAATGGCGCTTAGCGAGGCGGATCTGCAGGTCGATCTCGATCGCCGCAAGCCCGGCCAGTCCCGCTATACCACCCAGCGCCGCGAGGGCGACGAGGTGAGGATTCTCTCCGGTGTGTTCGAAGGCAAGACCACCGGCACGCCCATCGGCATGGTCATCGAAAATACGGATCAACGCTCCAAGGATTATTCAAAGATCAAGGATCAGTTCCGGCCCGCGCACGCCGATTACACCTACCAGCAGAAGTATGGCATTCGCGATTACCGCGGCGGCGGACGCTCGTCGGCGCGGGAAACGGCCATGCGGGTGGCGGCGGGCGGCATCGCCAAGAAATACCTCAAAGAGCGCTTCGGTGTCGAGATCTACGGCTGGCTCAGTCAGCTCGGCCCTATCGGACTGGATCTGAAGGACAAGGCGGCAATCGACCAAAACGCCTTCTTCTGTGCAGACCCCGACCGGATACCGGAACTTGAGGCTTATATGCAGGCGCTCATCAAGGAAGGCAACTCGATCGGCGCGCGCGTGAGCGTGTGCGCCAGCGCTGTGCCCCCCGGTTGGGGTGAGCCGGTGTTCGACCGACTCGATGCGGATATTGCTCACGCCATGATGGGAATCAACGCCGTCAAAGGCGTCGAGGTCGGCGCCGGTTTCGCCAGTGTCGCGCAGAAGGGTACCGAGCACCGCGACGAAATGTCGCCGCAAGGGTTTTTATCCAACAATGCCGGTGGCGTTCTCGGCGGTATCTCCAGTGGTCAGGACGTGGTCGCCCATCTTGCGCTCAAACCCACGTCGAGCCTGCGCATCCCGGGCCAATCGATCGACGTCAACGGCGACCCCATCGAGATCATCACTACCGGTCGCCACGATCCCTGCGTGGGCATTCGCGCCGTCCCCATTGCCGAGGCCATGATGGCGATCGTCCTCATGGATCACGCCTTGCGCCAGCGCGGCCAGAACGGCGATGTGAAGGGTGGTGTCAGGCTCTGATGTGGGTTCAGCGTGAGTTCCAGCTTGCCGCCAGGCCGCGTGGTTTCTATCTTCACAGTTCACAGTTCACAGTTCACAGTTTTCAGTTGACAGTTATCAGGGGGGAGTCACGCTTACTGACAACTGACAACTGACAACTGACAACTGACAACTGACAACTGACAACTGACAACTGACAACTGACAACTGACAACTGAC
>Ga0265293_10000202_pt1 | contig 147218 bp, 150 predicted proteins | sample Munlanlewell138R_FD_192505 | JGI IMG/M metagenome (GOLD analysis project Ga0265293, IMG submission 192505) | Leachate microbial communities from a municipal landfill in Southern Ontario, Canada - Leachate well 138R | ecosystem: Engineered > Solid waste > Landfill > Unclassified | place...
TTGAGCTAAAATACAAAAACAATCAAGGTAAATATCTGCTTAGACAGGTTCTTTATAAATACTTGCCAAAAGAATTGGTTGATAAACCAAAATCAGGATTTCAAATACCTCTGAATGAGTGGCTTAGAGGAGAGTTGAAGCCTTTAGTTCTGAAATATCTAGATGAAAAGAATTTAGATAAAAATATTTTTAATATAGATGAAATTACTCATATTAAAAATAAGTTTTTTAATGGTGTCGATATTGGTACAACTATATGGTTTTTGCTGATGTATCAGATGTGGAAGGAAGAGTGGCTTGACTAAAAAAATACTATTTGTAGTCAATGTAGATTGGTTTTTTATCTCCCATAGATTACCGCTGGCAATAGAAGCTTTGAAAAGAGGGTATGAAGTACACATAGCTTGTGGCATCACAGACAAAAAAGAGTATTTAGAAAATCTGGGATTAAAAGTACACTCCTTGAGTTTATCAAGAAGCGCCACCGGTATAAGAGGAGAACTGAAGAGTTTTAGTGAAATATATAAAATATTAAAAAAAACAAATCCTGCTATCGCCCACTTTGTGACAATAAAACCTGTACTTTACGGTGGGATAGCTTCAAGATTTTTAAATATTGGCAAAAAAGTATTTTCTATATCCGGTCTAGGTTTTGTTTTTATCAAGCAAGGTTTAAAAGCTTCTCTTGTTAGAATTTTTATAAAAACTATGTATAGGGTTGCACTTTGTGGCAAAGATACTTATGTTGTAGTTCAAAACCCGGATGATAAAGCTGTTGTGAACTCTATATGTGATATTAATATTGCTTTGATACGAGGTTCCGGTGTAGATTTAAATCTATATAGCTATACTGAAGAAAACAGTGAGAAAATAAAAGTAATAATGGCTTGCCGACTTTTAAAAGACAAAGGCGTGTTTGAATATGTAGAGGCGGCAAAGATTATAAAAAATAAAGGGATTGACGTTGATTTTGAGCTCTACGGAGATACAGATATCCATAATCCTGCTGCATTGACTAATAATGAGCTGGAAAAAATAAAAAAAGATGGATTTGTTACGGTTTATGGTTTTAGAAATGATATAGCAAGTCTATTCCAAAAAGCCAATATTATAGTGCTTCCATCGTACAGGGAAGGTCTGCCAAAAGTTCTTATTGAAGCCGCTGCATGTGGAAGGGCAGTTGTCACAACTGATGTGCCTGGATGCCGTGATGCAATAGAGGCGGATATTACCGGGCTTTTATGCAAAGTAAGAGATGCTAATTCTTTAGCAGAGCAGATTGAAAAGCTTATTTTAGATAGTGATTTAAGAAACAGTATGGGAAAAGCAGGAAGAGAATTGGCCAAAAAAGAGTTTGATATAAAAAAAGTTGTGCAAAAACATTTTGAAATATATGAAGGCAAAGTGTGAAAAAACTTTTAATTACAGGCTCAAATGGCTTTGTCGGAAGTTACTTTATAAATAAGTACAAAAATAGATACAACATCAAAACTTTTAGTTTTTTATATGATGATATAGAAACTTTAGAGTGTGGTGGTATGGATGTGGTTTTTCATCTCTCTGCTTTGGTTCATCAGATGGGTGGAGCTAGTGTAGAGGAGTATGAGAGAGTAAATGTTACTCAAACTCTGGAATTAGCAAAAAAGGCAAAAGCATCTGGTGTTGGGCAGTTTGTTTTTATGAGCACTATTAAAGTTTATGGGGAAGAGACAAATATAGCTTATAGTGAAGATAGTGAGTGTAAGCCAGAAGATGAGTATGGTAAAAGCAAGTTAAAAGCGGAGCTGGAGCTGCTAAAACTTGAAGATAAAAATTTTAAAATCAATATCATAAGAACACCAATAGTTTACGGTTATGGCGTAAAAGCAAATATAAAAAATCTTGTGAACTTAGTAGAAAAAATTTCTCTTTTACCATTTGGTGGAATACAAAACAAAAGAAGTATGGTTTATATTGGCAACCTTTGCCATTTAGTAGAAGAAGTCATAAAACAGAATAAATCAGGTATATTTTTAGCTAGTGATGATGAACCGTTAAGCACTACAAGGCTTATAGAGCAAATAGCTAAAAGCTTAGGTAAAAAAGTCTATCTTGTCAAAATACCGTTTTTTGAGACTCTTTTAAAACTACTCAAGCCATCATTTCACAAAAGACTCTATGGAAGTTTAGAAGTGAGCAACACCATTACAAAACAGAAGCTAAATCTGAAAAATCCTTATAGTACAGAAGATGGTATAAGATTTATGATACATGGAGAAAAATAGATGATTTATATAGCCTTATTTCTCATCTCTTTTATGCTTACATACTTTATAAAAAATTATGCTATTAAAAAATCTCTTGTAGCAGAGGTGAATGAAAGAAGCAGCCATACTGTTCCGACTCCGCATGGTGGAGGAATAGCTATAGCCGTTACTTGGTTTGCTGGGCTTTCTTATTTATTTTATATTGAGCAGATAGATGCTTCACTTTTTTATGCTCTTTTAGTTGGGATAATCATCTCTGTGGTGAGTTTTTTTGATGATATCTTTGAGCTTTCAGCAAAGTTTAGAATATTGATGCAGGCTCTGGTTGCAGTTGGCGGATTAGTTGCTCTTGGAGGATTAAGGGCAATAGACTTTGGTTTTTTCAGTGTAGAAAATCAGATAGTGACCAATCTGTTTGCATTTTTAATGATAGTCTGGTTTATAAATCTCTATAACTTCTTAGACGGTATCGACGGTTATGCAGGTAGTGAAGCTATATTTTTGGCTATTGCGGGCTTAATACTCTTTGGCGGAGGGCACTTTATAGTTTTGGCTGTTTCAGTTTTTGGTTTTTTAGTTTGGAACTGGCATAGAGCGAAGATATTTATGGGTGATGTCGGAAGTACGCTTTTGGGGTATACGGTTGCTATTTTTACCATACATTATGCCAATGATGCAAGTCAAAATCTTTGGATATGGATAATACTTTTTGCTCTTTTTTGGTTTGATGCAACTTTGACACTCTTTAGAAGATATAAAAATGGTGAAAAACTATCTCAAGCACACAGAAAACACGCTTACCAAAGACTAACTCAAAGCGGTATGTCACATGAGAGAGTAGTTGTGGCTTCTATAATATTAAATATAGTATTATTCTTAGTTATTTATTTTATAGATAACATTTTTATGGCATTTACGGTTGCCTGTATGATTTTATACTCTGTCATGAGATACGCAGATGGAGAGAAAAGGTTTGAATAATGTTTAGTGTAGATAAGCGAATACTCAATTTTTTAGTGATAATAACACTTACTTTTGCGACTTTTTGGTGGACCTTTTTTATATTTCACATCCCGTTTGATTTTAAAGTTGTAATTAGTGTAATTTTTGTTCGCATGTTAGCATCAGTATTTATATTTAATGACTACTCCCTCTCTTGGTCAAAGGCATCTCAAAAATCATTTATTATAAAAAGTATGGTTTATATTGCTGCATTTGTAGTTTATATGCCTTTTTTTTATGGAAAAGTTAGATTTTCATTTTTAGCCTCTGAGCTATTTTTGTATCTATTTAGTATTAATTTTATTATGTACATGTACTACTACATAATTAATAAAAGTCGTGTGATAAAAACAAAATCAGTTGTAATTTACGGTGCCGGTAGAGCAGGAATAAAACTAGAGTCAGAGTTTATAGATACTCAATATAGAGTTAAATACTTTGTAGATGATGATAAAATAATTCAAAATCGCTCTATTGACGGGATTAGAGTTATCTCTAAACAAAAGCTAAAAGATAAGATAGGTGAAGAAAAATTTGACCTACTAGTTATAGCAATGCCATCAGCAAAGCAAAGCAGAATAAAAGAGATATACAATAACCTATCAATATATTTTAAAGCCATTCAGGTTTTACCATCATTAGATGAGATACTCGAAGGCAAAAATTTTACTACCCAACTTAAAGATATATCTGTAGAAGATTTACTTGCTCGTCATCCTCAGGATTTAGATAAAGAGAAAATAGTCTCTTTTATAAAAGATAAAACTATTTTAGTAACCGGTGCAGGCGGAAGTATAGGAAGTGAGATTTGTCGTCAATGTGAAAAATTCGGTGCTAAAAAACTTATACTTTTAGACCATAGTGAGTATAATCTTTATAAAATAGCAGAAGAAATAAATAACATAGAATCCATACCTGTTATGCAAAGTGTTGTTGATAAAGACTCTTTAAATAAAACTTTTGAGTCGCATAAACCGGACATAGTCATACACGCAGCTGCATATAAACATGTACCGCTTGTTGAGTCAAATATAGAAGAAGGAATTTTAAATAATATTATAGGTACTAAAAATGTTGTTGACATGTCAATAATACATCATGCGCAAAAAGTTGTCCTAATATCTACAGACAAAGCAGTCAGACCTACAAACGTCATGGGTGCAACAAAACGCATATGTGAACTTTATGCGCAAAATGCTAGCAGCATTTCTTTAGAAAACTCAAACGGGAACGGTACAGACATTGTAGCAGTAAGATTTGGCAATGTCCTTGGGAGTAGTGGTAGTGTTATACCTAAATTTAAATCCCAAATAGAAAATGGACAAAACATTACTGTAACACATCCGGACATAACAAGATATTTTATGCTTATACCAGAGGCTTGTGAGCTTGTTCTTCAAGCTGGAGCAATTGGAACCGGTGGGGAGATATTTATTCTTGATATGGGCGAGCCTATAAAGATAGTCGATTTGGCTAAAAAGATGATTGAACTTAGTGGCAGAGATGATATTAAGGTGGAGTTTAGCGGTCTTAGACCCGGTGAGAAGCTATACGAAGAGCTCTTGATAGACGATAGCGATGCAAAAACTGAGTATGAGTCTATAACCGTAGCAGGAAAAACAGAGTATGACATAGTTAAATTAAATCAAGATATTGTTGAGTTAATCTCTGCAAAAGATAAGATAGCAAAGTTAAAAGAGATAGTTCCGGAGTTTAATCATAGAGTAAACTAAAAGATTATGGTGGTACCAGAGAGGGGATTTGAACCCCTAAGCCCGAAGGCAGCGGATTTTGAATCCGCCGTGTATACCGTTCCACCACTCTGGCTTTGTGACGAAATAATAGTGACTTATTACTTAAATTCAAGTTATATATTAAAAAAGTAAATGGATTTTTGCCGATATAGTTTGAGTGGAACTTGTTTTGCTTAATATAATTTAGATATTTGTGCAGTGCGGTATAAAAAACGGAGGTGTGGTGTGAGAATTACAAGTAGTATGTATTATGATAGTATTTATAGCCAAAGCAATTCAAAATTAACTAAGAACCTTTTTGATGTAAATAAACAGATCGCCTCGGGACTAAGCATCCAGTACGCGCAAGATGATATAAGAACATTTACAGAAACCATGAGGCTAGACAATGAGATAGCATCTCTTGGGCAGATAAAGAGTAGTACGAGTAGTGCTCTAAAAATGTCTGATCAATCAGACTCGGTTTTAAATGAGTTTGAGACATCTATGAATCGAATGAGAACTCTTTTGCTAAGCGCTGCAAACGGAACTAATGATGAGACATCTCTTGATGCAATTGCGCAAGAGCTAAGGTCTATTGAGGATCATTTTAAAAATTTGGCAAATACATCTATCAACGGACAGTATCTATTTTCAGGCTCTGCTGTTGATGTAAAGCCTATTTCAGATGATGGTACGTACATGGGAAATGATGGGATACTAAAGGCATTTACCGGTTCAAAAACATCGCAGCAATACAACGTAAGTGGAAGCGAGCTTTTTCTTGGTGAAAAGAAGTTGGTAAAAAGAGAGATAACAACTAATGTTGCTCAAGCTGATTTAAGCGCAAAATATCCGGATTTTACAAACCCTGCTGTAACAGGCAGTCCTAAGCAGATTACAGGCAGTAGTACCATCCGTGACTTGATGGGGGATAGCGATAATGTAGTAGATGTCGGCGTACCAAAGCACTTTTTTTATGTCAGCGGAACTACAAGCAGCGGAACTTCTTTTAAAGAAAAAATATCCATGAGTGATGATGAGAAGGTTGATGATTTACTGAAAAAAATCGGTGATTTATATGGAAATACTCCGGAGGTTGATGTTGTAAATGTCAGCTTAAACGGTAACGGTCAAATTGTAATAGAAGATAAAATCAAAGGCTCTAGTAATATTGATTTTCATATGGTCGGTGCAACTGATTTGAGCGGTGGAGCAGCGGCTGATGTCGTAAATATAGATAGCTTAGGCGATGGAGAGCAGAGTTTTGATAAAATAATGCTTGGTACTTCAACAGCAACAAATCCAAATCTTCATGTCAAAGAATTTATTAAATCATCTTTAACCTCTGCTGATGGCGTTGCTGCAACTAACGGCATTGAAGGCACTATATATGATAGAGCTGAGTTTAGTAAAGATGGCGCAAGACTCTCTTCTGCAACTCCTCAAATTATTAAGGATACAAATGCATTTGCAACTGCTTCAACGAAACTCTCAGATGTAGCAGATCTCTCTCAAGGAGTAGCAGGAACGCTTAACGGAACATCTTTTGTAATGGAGGGAACCGATATTAATGGAAACCCTTATAGCGCGCAGGTTGATTTAGCAGCCGCGGGTTCAACTTTTACTGTTGGTGGAAATACGTACAATATATATAATGTTGATACTCCTAGAACAGCAGTTGACGGGGATGAGATGACATATAAGCAGTTTATGGATGTTTCCAATATGCTATCCACCGGTAATTTGCCGGCTTCTGTGCCGGGAACACCCGCAGAGTATGATGCCGCGATTGAAACATCTGATCTCTCAGGAAGAACATTTTTAAGCTACGATGGAAAAATGCAGTTCGAGGAGATCGGCACAAGTAATACAAATGCGACACTTGCGATTTATGATGTAAACAGTGCTGATTTTAACGTTGGTGCAGATGCTTCTGTTATGACTTTTAATACCAATAATGCCATAACTGTGCGTGATCCAAAAACAGATTTTTTCAAAACATTAGATGAGATAATAAAATCGGTTGAAAATTATAAGCTCTATCCAGATAGCAGTTCAGGAGATATAAGAAATGTAGGTATAGAGAACTCTATAGCTATGATGGACGACCTTCAAGATCATGTTTATAGATCACACTCTCAGGTCGGTGTACAGACAAATGCATTAAATACATCTTTGCAAAGAACGGAACTTCTAGAGATAAGTGCTAAGAGTTTGAGATCATCTGTTGTTGATACTGATATGGCTGAAGCTTCGCTAACTTTATCAAGATTAAACACCAATTATGAAGCGATGCTAGCAACAGCCGGAAAAGTTTCAAAACTAAGTTTAGTCAACTATCTGTAGTGTATGTTATACTTCACTTTTATTAATACCGATAGAATTTAATTTTTTTAAGGTAAAAAAGGAAGTTATAGTTTGAAAGATACTATATTTATAATTAGTTTTGGTTTGCTAGTATATCTTGGATTTGCAACACTCTTAGGGGATACTGCTCTTATGGGTAGCTATGGTGCTACATTTGCTTCATATAATCATGAATATTTTGGATACACATCTTATGTATATATATTTGCTTTTATAATTCCTCTATATTTTTTCTATAAAGACAGCAGGCTAAATATAAGAAAATTTGAGTTAATAGTAGCCTCTTTTTTAATCCTATTTTCATTTTTATTAGCACAAGCGATGCTTGTAGCAGACAGCTTGCGTGGAAAAATCGGTGCCGGTTTTGTGGATTTTTTATCTCCTTATATCGGAACATTCGGGCTTTGGACTTTTTGGTTTATTATAACCTTGCTCTCTATCGTAATTATCTTTGATAGGAGTGCTCATGAGATGGTTGACATCTTTTTAAAGAAGATTATAAACAGATTTTTTAGTAGTAAAGATAGAACTTCTAAAGAGGTAAAAAAAGAGATTAAAAATAAGATTGTAAGCGATAAAGAAGCCAAGCTTGCTAGAGATATTCCTGATGATTACTTTGAAGAAGAGATAGATAAGCCGACATACTTGAGAAAAGAGTCTGGTGCGACAAAAGGCTCAGAAACTCCCAAAGAGTTATCTGCTGTAAAACAACAAAATATTATAGATCTTGCAAATGATATTAAAGAGCAAAAAAATGCAATTATTATAGATGAGCTTGAAGAGAATGCAAAACTTCTGGAGTCTATAGAAAAAGGGGAGGTTGAAAAACCAAAGAACTTCAAACTCCCCTCTGTAGAGTTTCTTCAAAAACCAAACAATAAAGCGCACAGCGTAGATGAGAGCGAGCTTGACGATAAGATAAAGTTTCTTATAGAAAAATTGGCACATTTTAAGATAGATGGAGATGTAGTTAGAACGTATGCAGGTCCGGTAGTTTCAACTTTTGAGTTTAAACCCGCAGCTAATGTAAAAGTCTCTCGTATATTGAATTTGCAAGATGATTTAGCTATGGCACTCTCAGCTGAGACTATTCGTATCCAAGCACCGATTCCCGGTAAGGATGTCGTTGGAATTGAGATACCAAATGAGAAGATTGACACAATTTACTTAAGAGAAATTTTAGATAGCAAGCTTTTTAGGGAATCATCCTCTCCTCTTACAATTGTGCTAGGAAAAGATATAGTAGGTAAGCCTTTTATAACTGACTTGAAAAAACTCCCCCATCTTTTAATAGCAGGAACAACGGGAAGTGGTAAAAGTGTCGGAATAAATGCCATGATACTCTCACTTTTATATAAAAACTCACCTGATCAGCTCAGACTTCTGATGATTGATCCTAAAATGCTTGAATTTTCAATCTACAACGATATTCCGCATCTTTTGACTCCCGTTATTACAAAGGCAAAACAGGCGATTGTTGCACTTAACAACATGGTTAGTGAGATGGAGAGACGCTACTCCTTAATGAGTGAAAATAGAACAAAAAATATAGAGGGCTATAATGATAAAGTTAAAAAAACCGGCGGTGAGCATCTTCCATATATTGTAGTAATCATAGATGAGTTGGCTGATTTGATGATGACAAGCGGTAAGGATGTTGAACACTCGATTGCAAGGCTTGCCCAGATGGCAAGAGCTTCGGGAATACATCTCGTAGTAGCTACTCAAAGGCCCTCTGTTGATGTTGTAACAGGACTTATTAAAGCAAATTTACCTTCTCGCATCTCATATAGAGTAGGGCAGAAAGTTGATTCAAAGATTATTTTAGATCAGCAGGGTGCGGAATCGCTCCTTGGAAAAGGGGATATGCTATTTACTCCTCCGGGTTCAACAGGCTTAGTGCGTCTTCATGCACCTTGGAGTACGGAGGATGAGATAGAGAAGATTGTTGATTTTATTAAATCACAAAGAGAGCCAAACTATGACAAAAGCTTTTTGGTAGAAGAGAGCGAAGAGAGTGCGTCATCAAGTGATACATATGAGGAGCTAGATCCGCTATTTAGCGAAGCTAAGAATGTTGTTTTAACAGATAGAAAAACTTCAATATCTTATCTTCAAAGAAAACTTCAAATCGGCTATAACAAATCTGCAAGACTTATAGAGCAGCTAGAGGGGGAGGGGATACTCTCTACCCCAAACTCTAAAGGAATTCGTGAAATATTATAATGAGTAAAGCACACTTTGTTTTTACAAAACTTCATAACTCATTTAGTGTACATGTAAAAAACTTGGAAAATCTCTCTGTTGAACAGATACAAGCCATAGAGTCTTTTGTTCGGGAGAGAAAAGGTCTATTTGATTTTAATACTTACACTTTTGTTATTCAAAAAAGATTAGAATTTAACGAATTTGTCTCACTTTTACAAAAAAGCGCAATTGATGTTACTTGTGAAGAGAATTTTTTAAAAATCCAGCAGACGCAAAGAGTAGAGTTTGGAAAATATAAAGGATTGGAATACTGTGACCTGCCGGACTCCTATCTTCTATGGTTAAAAAGTAACTACAGTGGCAAAAGCAGAGAAATAGTAGAGGCAGAAATAAAATTTAGAAACTTATAGTGTTACTAAAATAAACACTATTTAAATAAAATTTCTAGCTTTTGTTTACTTTCGTAACACGTGTGTTTTACTGTTTACATATTTAGTTATAATCATTCATAAATTTATAAACAGGAATGATAATGGCATTTATAGAAGAGTATAAAGCACATATAGCAGAGAGAGAGGCACTCGGTGTTCCACCGCTTCCGCTATCTGCTGAACAGACTGCTGCATTAATCGAGATGATCAAAGCAGGACAAGGCGATATGAAACAGAATGTAGACTTAATCACAAACCGTGTTTCACCGGGTGTTGATGATGCTGCATACGTTAAAGCTGCATTTTTAAATGATGTTGCTTCTGAAAAAGTTAGCGTAGATGCTATATCTCCTGCTCATGCCGTTAAAATAATGGGTATGATGCTTGGTGGATACAATGTGAAGCCTCTGGTTGATGCTCTTGCTTCAAAAAATTCCGAGGTTGTTGAGGCTGCAAAAGAGGCTCTAAAGCATACTCTTCTTGTGTATGATGCATTTAATGATGTAGAAGAGCTGCACAAAGCCGGAAATGCACATGCTACTGAAGTTATGACTTCATGGGCAAATGCTGAGTGGTTTACTCAAAAGCCGGAACTAGCTTCTGAGATAACCGTTACCGTATATAAGGTGCCGGGAGAGACAAATACAGATGATCTTTCACCTGCTTCTGAAGCGTTTACTCGTTCAGACATTCCTCTTCATGCAAACTCTATGTTGCAGTCTAAAATGGAAAACCCTATAGCAACAATTGCTAAATTAAAAGAAGCAGGGCATCCTATAGCTTACGTAGGTGATGTTGTAGGAACAGGCTCTAGCCGTAAATCTGGTGTTAACTCTGTTCAGTGGCACATGGGTGAAGATATCCCAGGTGTTCCAAATAAGCGTACAGGCGGTGTAGTTATAGGTGGTATTATTGCTCCTATTTTCTTTGCTACATGTGAGGATTCAGGCGCTCTTCCGTTAGAGATGGATGTTACATCTATGGAGACGGGTGATGTTGTTACTATTTATCCATACAAAGGTGAAGCGCATAAAGATGGAAAGTGTATAGCTACATTTAAGCTAAACCCAAACACTATCACTGATGAAGTACGTGCAGGCGGTCGTATCCCGCTTATCATCGGTCGTGGTTTAACAGCTAAAGCGCGTGGTGTTCTTGGTCTTGGTGCATCAAATGCATTTTTGACGGCAGAGCAACCGGCTGATACAGGTAAAGGTTATACGCTTGCTCAGAAGATGGTAGGTAAGGCTTGCGGTATGGACGGTGTTCGCCCGGGAATGTATGTTGAGCCTGTAACTTCAACAGTAGGAAGTCAAGATACAACAGGACCTATGACAAGAGATGAGATAAAAGAGTTGGCGGCTCTAGGCTTCTCGGCTGACTTAGTTATGCAATCTTTTTGTCACACGGCAGCATATCCAAAACCTTCAGATGTTATTATGCACCACACACTTCCTGATTTTATCTCTAACCGTTCAGGTGTTGCACTTCGCCCAGGTGATGGCGTTATCCACTCTTGGTTAAACCGTTTAACTCTTCCTGATACTGTAGGTACGGGCGCAGACTCTCATACACGTTTCCCAATCGGCATCTCTTTTCCGGGTGGCTCTGGCATCGTTGCTTTTGCTGCGGTAACCGGCTCTATGCCTCTTACAATGCCGGAATCTGTACTTGTTAGATTTAAAGGCGAACTACAGCCGGGTATCACACTTCGTGACCTTGTAAACGCTATTCCTTATTATGCAATTAAAGATGGTCTTTTAACTGTTGAGAAAAAAGGTAAGAAAAATATTTTCAACGGGCGTATTTTAGAGATAGAGGGTCTTCCTAATCTTAAAGCAGAGCAGGCATTTGAACTCTCAGATGCCTCGGCTGAGCGTTCTGCTGCTGCATGTACGGTACTTTTAAACGAAGAGCCGGTTGTTGAGTACCTAAAATCAAATGTCGCACTTATCGAAGCGATGATTGCCGATGGTTACCAAGATGCTCGTACACTGCAGCGTCGTGCAGATAAAATGAAGGAGTGGTTAAACAAGCCTTCTTTAATGCAGCCTGACTCTGATGCAGAGTACGCAGCGGTCATAGAGATTGATCTAAATGAAGTAAAAGAGCCGATTGTAGCTTGTCCTAATGATCCTGACAATGTTAAACTTTTAAGTGAAGTTGCAGGTGAGAAGATTGATGAAGTATTCCTCGGTTCTTGTATGACTAATATAGGTCACTACCGTGCTGCAGGTGAAGTTATGCGCGGTGAAGGCAAGGTTGCAGTTGAGAAATTCTGGATAGTTCCTCCTACTCGTATGGATGAGCAACAGCTAATCAACGAAGGTTACTATGATGTTTTTGGATCTATAGAAGCACAAACCGAGGTACCTGGTTGTTCACTTTGTATGGGTAATCAAGCAAGTGCTCGTCCAAACTCGACGGTATTTTCTACATCTACTCGTAACTTTGACAACCGTCTAGGTAAAGGTACTCAGGTTTATCTTGGTTCTGCTGAACTTGCGGCAGTATGTGCTAAGTTGGGTAGAATTCCTACGGTAGAGGAGTATATGAGCATTGTACCTTCAAAGCTTGCAGGAAAAGCGGAAAATGTTTATAGATATCTAAACTTCAATGAGATTAAAGATTATCATCTTGAAGATCGTACGGTGGCAGAAGAGAAATATGGTGTTACGATTAAAGCCGTATAAGCTCCAATCATAGTAGAAGAGGTCATAGACCTCTTCTACAAAACTTAAATTAATCAATCTTTTATAATATCAAACTCCATTGGATACTTCGGCATAAAGAGTGACTCATTAATAGCGTGGTCTTGTTTTTGATTCTTAAAAACTATTTTAACCTTGTTTTCAAACTCATCTAAATAGGATATTGACTCTATTAAGTTTCCATTTTTAACTATGCTAAATTTAGAATCTCTATAGTAAGCGACATAGAGGTTATTACCAATCTTTTTAGCATTAGAAACTATCTTAAAGAAGTCAAAATTTGATTCTAATCTTTTAATGATAACTTGTTCTATCTCAGGCTCAACAATTGTTACTTCAAAATTATTTATATAGACATCTTTTTTAACCGGTTTTATATAACTCCATTTGGCATTTTGCGGCTTTAGAGCTACAATATGTCCACTATAGCTTAAAACTTTTTCTTTCTCATCTGTTATACTCTGTACAAAATCAGCTTCAAATGAAGTCATCTCCTCGAGTGATGCAAAAAGCTGCATAGTAATTAAAATAGTAAGAAGAAATTGTTTCATCTTTATCCTTGTTTTTAAAAATTATATCCAAGCCACTGTTTACATATTGATTAATATTAATTTTTAAAAAAATCATTTTACGATTTATGCAAATTATTATTATAAGTATGATAAAATAAGAAGAATTTCAGTGATAAGTGTTCGTAAGATACGCACTTATCTATAATAAGGGTGCGAATGCTACAGGCATTATTAGGCAATATTTTTGGTACCACAAATGACCGTGAATTAAAAAAATATGTAAAAATAGTAAATAAGATAAATAGTTTAGAGGATAAATATAAAGCCTTAAGTGATGATGAGCTAAAAAGTGAGTTTGCTGAGCTTAAGAAGAGTGTTCTAAGCAAAGAGAGAAGCCTTAATGATATTTTGGCTGACTCTTTTGCAATAACAAGAGAGGCTAGTGTTAGAACACTAAACATGAGACACTTTGATGTTCAACTGATAGGCGGTGTTGTGCTTCATGAGGGTAGAATTGCCGAGATGAAAACAGGGGAAGGGAAGACGCTTGTAGCAACCCTACCGATTGTTTTAAACGCAATTGAGGGTAAAGGTGTTCATCTTGTAACAGTTAATGACTACCTCGCTTCAAGAGATGGCAACGAGATGCGACCTCTATATGAGTTTTTGGGCTTTAGCGTAGGTGTTATTGAAGAGAATATGCATGATCCTGCCATCAAAAGAGAGGTTTACAATGCTGACATTACTTATGGAACAAATAACGAGTTTGGTTTTGATTATCTAAGAGACAACATGAGCTACTCCAAAGAGCATATGGTTCAAAGAGGTCACAACTTTGTTATCGTTGATGAAGTAGATAGTATTTTAATTGATGAAGCAAGAACGCCTCTAATAATTTCTGGACCTACAAACAGAACCCTTCAAGACTTTGCGGATGCAAATAAGATTGCTCTTAAACTTGTTAAGGATGAGCACTTTAGTGTTGATGAAAAAGATAAGGTTATTCTGCTTACGGAAGAGGGTATAACAAAAGCCGAAGAGCTATTTAATGTTGAGAATCTCTACAGTCCCGAGAACGCTTCACTCTCGCATATACTTGATCAGGCTCTAAAGGCAAACTACCTTTTTGAAAAAGATGTAGATTATGTTGTAAATAACGGCGAAGTTGTAATTGTAGATGAGTTTACGGGGCGCTTGAGTGAAGGGCGTCGTTACTCTGAGGGTCTTCATCAGGCGTTAGAGGCAAAAGAGAGTGTTGAGATCAAGGAGGAGACTCAAACATTGGCAGATATTACATTTCAAAACTACTTTAGAATGTATGATAAACTTGCCGGAATGACGGGAACTGCACAGACAGAAGCTTCAGAGTTTTCGCAGATTTACTCACTTGATGTTATCTCCATCCCCACAAACATTCCAATTGCCAGAAAAGATTTAAATGACCTTATCTATAAAACTGAAAAAGAGAAGTTTGAGGCCGTTATACAGACGATAAAAAAACTCTCAAAGACAGGACAACCTGTTTTAATCGGTACGGCTTCTATTGATAAATCAGAACTCCTTCATGAGATGCTTAAAAAAGAGAAAATAGCACATACGGTCTTAAATGCAAAAAATCACGCCCAAGAGGGTGAGATAATTAAGAATGCCGGTGCTAAAGGTGCAGTAACTATTGCTACAAACATGGCAGGGCGTGGTGTTGATATTAAAGTAGATGATGAAGTAAGAGCACTTGGCGGTCTATACATTATAGGAACTGAGCGACATGAGAATCGTCGTATAGATAATCAGCTTCGCGGAAGAAGCGGACGTCAAGGTGATCCCGGAGTTACACAGTTTTATCTGTCTCTTGAAGATAATCTTCTTAGAATTTTCGGAAGCGATAAGATTAAAAACATCATGGAGAGGCTCGGTGTAGAAGATGGCGAGTATATTGAGTCAAAGATGGTTACACGCGCAGTAGAGAAGGCTCAGAAAAAAGTTGAAAACATGCATTATGAGGGCAGAAAGCAAGTTGTTGAGTATGATGATGTTGCAAATGAACAAAGAAAAATTGTTTACAGATTTAGAAACCAACTTCTTGACCCTGAGTTTGATATATCTACGAAAATAAACGAGATTAGAGCCGAATATATAGAGCATATTTTAAATAGCTGTGATATCTTTGACGGTGGAGACAAGAGCGATTTTAACTTAGAGAAGGTTTTTAAACTACTCCTTGAAGAGTTAAATATAGAACTTGATCCAAGTACATTCTCTGAGTTTGAGTATGAAGAGCTACTAAATGCAGTGCTTAATAGTATCAAGAAAACATATGATGAGAAAATGAGTGTATTAGATGATAATATCCGTAGTGAAATAGAGAGAGAGCTGTACCTAAAAGAGCTTGACAGCGTTTGGAGAGAGCATCTTTATGCTATGGATAATATGAAAACAGGCATAAGACTTCGTGCCTATAATCAAAAAGATCCGCTTGTTGAGTATAAAAAAGAGAGTTTTAATCTCTTTACGGAGTTAATTGCAGATATTAAATTTAACACAATAAAGACTCTTCATGTTGTTCAATTTAGAGTTGACGACCCGCAGGAAGAGGCAAAAAAAGCAGCAGAGCAATTAGATATTGAGAGAAAAATAAATGAAGCAGCGAGACAGTTTAATCTTTATCAGGAGCAAAGCAAAACAAAAAAAGTATCAAGAAATGAACTTTGTCCATGCGGGAGTGGCAAAAAATATAAGCAGTGCTGTGGCAAGAGTGGTCCTAAGAAAGGGGTGTTTGCAGCTAAAGGTGCATCAGTTTCTTGAAAAAATCTATAGTTTCATATTTAGTAAAACGTTTTTTACGTTTTGATAGTGAGCAGCCATTTATCTTTTTATCTGCACTGTTAGCATTTCTAGGTATAACCTTAGGTGTTATGGTTCTCATGATAGCCATGGCACTTATGAATGGCTTTGATAAAGAGTTTAGAAAAAAGCTAACAATAATGAACTACCCATTAACTGTTATCCCAAAGTTCTATGGAGCTGTTAATGAAGGTCTTCTTTTAGAGCTTGAATCAAAATTTCAAGATTTAAGATTTAGCCCCTATATACAATCATCTGTTATGGCAAGAAGCGGTTCAAAGCTTGAAGGCGGCTATATATTTGGCGTAGATTTTGAGAGTGAAGCCAAAGTAAACAGTGTTCTTTATGAGGCTATAAAAGAGAATAGCTTTAATAAATTTGATATATTGATAGGGAAATCACTCAAGGAGGAGTTAGATCTTAGCCATGGCGATAAACTGATGTATATTTTTACACATGTCGAACCGGGTGGAATGTCGGTTACTCCTAAGATTAAAAGATTTAACGTAAGTGGGGTTTTTGATTCAGGGCTCTCCGCTTATGACAAAGCATATAGCTATACAACTCTTGCGTCACTTCAAGCTATCATGAATATACCAAGTAATCACTACAGCGGAATCCATATCTACTCTGAAAATCCGCATGAAGATATATTAAAAATAAAAAAGTACCTTCCAAGCAGCGTCTCTATAAAAGGGTGGTGGGAAGATAATGTAAACTTTTTTGCGGCATTAGAGCTTGAGAAAGTCTCTTTGTTTATAGTTCTCATGCTTATCATACTAATTGCCGCCATAAATATCATATCTTCACTTCTGATGACCGTTATGAATAGAAGAAGTGAGATAGCACTACTTTTATCCCTTGGTGCCACCTCTGCTGAGATTAAAAAAGTATTTTTATATTTAGGAATTGTTATTGGAGTTAGCGGTATATTTGCCGGAGTATTGCTTGGCATGAGCGGTTTATGGATACTTAGCACATTTGATATAGTTAATTTACCTAAAGATGTATATCCTACATCTACGCTGCCGCTTGATTTAAGCTTTAAAGATTTTATATCTATAGTTGTCGGAGCATTTGTAATTGTTGTTCTCTCCTCTTTTTACCCGGCAAAAAAGGCTAGTGAAGTAGATATACTCACTGTTCTTAGGAATGAGTAGAAGGTTCTCTACTCACTCTTTTTGTCATCTATTTTAAATAGCTCAAACGGGTACATGAATGTTCTTTTTATTATATTAAAAGGAGCAACTGCGATATCTTTTGCCACTTGAGTAGTTACATCAGGGTCATCGAGTTTGCCGGTTACTTTTAGTGATGTAGAGATATTCTCTTTCCCAAGAAGAATGTATCCGACAAGCGGTATCTTTGATATTGAGCTTCCAAGGTCTGTTTTTAGATTTAAATCTAGATTTATGCTATTTTTTTCTATACTAGCTTCTCCAAGACCGACAATCTCAATCTCTTTTGATTTGAGATATATATCACTCATTTTATAGATTTCATCTTTTAATTTAAAATTAATATATGTCTCTTCTGCAGCTATTCCATTTTTGTTGTAGCCCGGAAGAGAGAATGTCACTAATGAGGGAACGGTATTTACAAAAGCGAGAATATTGTTTAAAATTTTATAGTCAAGAATAGTTGTATTTTTAATATGAGCCATTCCATCATACTCTTTAATTGAGCCGTTTATAAAAAACTCAAAAGAGCCGCCCTTGAATTTAGAAAGTGCAAAAAGCTTATCCATAAACTCATCATTAAACTCATCTCCATATAGATATAGTTTATCTTTATCTAGGCTAAAAACAGCACGTCCTCTATTATGTAGAAGTTCTGCAGAAATAGCCTTATTGATATATTTTAGAGTAATTCTATCAGAAATTATACGTCTATTTTTTGCTAGAAAAAGATAGGAGTTTTTCGCTTCAAAGAAGAGAGTTATATCTTTGTTGCTATCATTAACATCTTCTCTTTGATCAAAGAAATTTATAATCTCTTTGATGTTTATTCCTGCATTGTTTGCACTTATTTTTATATCATCTTCTATCTTGATGTCAACAGAGTTATTAATAGTTAAGTCTATATTTTTTGTATCTATATTATATTTTCCATTAATTAGATAGTTCTCAATCGGTTCATCTATAGTAGTTAAAAACTTATATCTAAAATCGCTCTGTAGAGAAAAATCTATGCTCTCCTGATTTAGTTTTTTTTCTATTTTTAAGCTTCCATTTGTTAAATCATACTTTTTTAAAACTTTTGACTCTTCATAGATTTTTTCTAAAGATTTTATATTTGCAACCCAGCCGCTGTTGTCGTTTAAAAATTCAAAATCGTAATCATTAGAGCCTATTGTAGTCTGATTGCTCTTTTGCTGAATAAAGAGTTCGACTTTTTTGTCTGTTTTAAATACTTCACCAAATGCATCATTTTTCACTTCACTCTCTTGAAGAGTTACAGTCCCATAAGAGCTGCTTAGATTGTAATCTAAAGCTATTTTAGCCTTAAATATATCATCGAACTTAAGATATATATCTTTTGCTTTAAGTGACCCATCTTTAATATTAAACATAATATTCTCAAGAGTTGCATTTTTTTTGTTTATATCAAACGAAATTGTTTTTTTTGAAGAGAGGCTTATATTTTTATTTTCATATATTAAGTCAAAAGAGGGCATCGGTTTGTTAAGTTTTATATTGTTGTCGTAGAGTTTAAGTAGCTCTATATTAAAAGCCGCCTTACCTGATTTAAACGATATATCTCCATAGAGCGAAGCTGAGCCGAGTTTTGGTGAAATTATTGAAGTAGTAGGTATGCGTGCTTTAAGAGTTTTTATATCAAAAGGTGTCTTTATTGCGCTTAAGTTAAATATTTTTTCTTTATAACCCCAAGAAGATTTATCTATAAACAGATAGTCACCATCTGCAGAGATGGTATAGGTTGCAGTAAGCGGTTTTCTCTTATTTATAAGCGATAACGCCCCATCATCTGAGCTAATCTTATCAAACTCAAATGTCAGTTTACCGCTTGACTTTTTTGCGTCAAACTCTAAGTCAACATTTGCCGAAGCAATGTTTTTGTATTTTGCCGACATATTGTCAACTTTTACGTGAGTGTTTTTTAAGTAGACAGCGGCTTCTAATATATCAATATCTAGCCCCAGATATTTAATCTCTGCATCTTTTGCATAAAAGAGCCCATCTGCTTCAACATCAAGCGTTCGCAAGTTTATCTCTAGCTTGAGGTCAGTTTCGACATGACCTCTGTTTTGGATAAACGGCAGTTCAATCTTATATCTCTCAAGCAGAGAAAGAATATCCTTGTTTACCTGCGCTTTAAAAAGTAGTTGTAGCGTTAAAATCTCTTCATCTTTTGAAAAGTCGATTTTCAACCAGCTCTTATCAAGAAAAAAGTTATATGAGTAGCCGTTTTTTGGTCTTATGTAGAGCACTCCATTTTTAAATTCAAGCTGGGTCTCTGCGGAACTAACTGCTGCGAGTTTCTCATCATATCTATATATTGAATCATTTGCCGTTGCTTTTGCATGAAGATTTAAAAACGCTTTATCTATATTTTTATACTCAATCCAGCCATAAAAGCTCTCCAGTGACAGGCTTGACATATCTAGCGCATCATATACCCAATAATTTATCTCTGCATTTAAATCAAAAAGATCTACAATCTCTTTTGTATTGTGTATATTATCCTTAGACTTTAGCTCATAAGATAATCTCTTGGTATCGCCATGCGCAAATAGGTTTAGTTTTGTATCATCATGCAGGAGTATATTTAGAGATGTTTCAAATCCCATCTCTTTTGCATTTAGTACTGCATTACCGTCAATTATCACTCTATTGTTTAAGGCTTTAAACTCATTTAATTCAAGATAGAGCAGACCGTTGCTTGGTAAAATAGAGCTATTAAGAGTAAAGTTTTCTGACGCAAGCTTAATATACCCCTCTTTATCATCTATATATTTTATACTACCCTCTATATCGTTTAGCAAGATAGTATAAATATCTAGCTCCTTTAACCAGCTAGTAAAAGGGAGTATAGTTTTTATAGTTTTGAGGATTTTTTCATAATCTTCTGTAGAGCTCTGCTCATGCTTATCTTCTATAATATTGACTTCATTAGCGCTTAGGCTTATTTTTTCATCCCATTTAATGTATAATTTCTTAACTTTAATGTTTTGGAGCGAGATCTCCTCCAGATATAGCCCGTTTTGAAGAATTATAAAAAGAGCAAAGAGCGATAAGATAATGAATGATAAAGCACTAAGAAGTATAAAATGGATTTTTGAGATTGTTCTGATTATTATATTGTCGTTCATGTACTACCTAAATAAGCCTATAAATTCCCCAAAAATCATACATATTCCTAAAGGTTCTATTAATAAGATTATAACACATTTGAATAACAAAAATATCAATGTAAGCAAACTTGACTCACTGCTTTTAAGGTTTATAGGTTCTCCACAAAGCGGATGGATAAACATTGGCAAAACTATTTCTACAAGGGGTGATTTCTTACATAAACTAACCACGGCAAAAGCTCCACTGCAAAATGTTACTTTAATTCCTGGCGAGACTACCTATATATTTTTAAAACAGCTCTCAAATGAGTTAAATCTTGATCACAATGTATTACAAAGAGAGTATGAGCAGCAGACAAAATATATAGAGGGTGCATTTGTTCCAAATACATATAGTCTGCCAATGGGAATCACTGAAAAAATGGCAGTCAAAATACTCCTAGGCGAATCATTTTCACAAATGAAAGATTTATCGATGAAGATATTTGGCACATTTAATGAGAAGAGATGGTTTCGTTTTGTAACAATTGCATCAATTATAGAGAAGGAATCTGCAAATATAGAGGAGATGCCGCTAGTGAGTTCTGTTATATACAATAGGATTAAAAAGGGTATGAAACTGCAGATGGATGGAACCCTCAATTATGGAAAAAATTCACATGTAAGAGTAACTCCCAAGATGATTAAAGAGGACACTTCTATATACAATACGTACCTACACAGCGGCATTCCGGCTGCTCCAGTCTGCAATGTAAGCTTTGATGCAATTAAGGCTGCAATCTTTCCTGCAAAAACAGATTACCTCTATTTTATGAAATCAAAGAGCGGTAAGCATAATTTCTCACGTAACTATTCTACACATTTAGCCAATATAAAGCGTGCTACAAAATGAAACGTTTTTCTAAAATAAATTAATCTTTTTATCAGCTTGCCCCATATTATTACATCTTAGTGCTATTATTTAGCTTGTAAATTTTCATCTATAAATCATGGAAATAAAAAAAACTTGAGGAAACACTATGTCGAAAATTATTTGGTCAAAAATTGATGAAGCGCCGGCTTTAGCAACATATTCGTTATTACCTATTGTAAATGCTTTTACTAAAGCAGCGGGTGTAGAAGTAGTTACTAGTGATATCTCACTAGCAGGTAGAGTTTTGGCAAGCCAAGGTCTTGCAGAAGATGAGTTGTCAAAACTAGGAGAAGTTGTTCTTCAAGAAGATGCTAACATCATCAAGCTTCCAAACATCTCTGCATCAGTTGGACAGCTTAAAGATTGTATTGCCGAGCTTCAAAGTCAAGGTTATGATATTCCTAACTACCCTGAAAATCCAGTAAATGATGAAGAGAAAGCTATTCAAGCTAAATATAGTGTATGTCTGGGTTCTGCAGTTAATCCTGTTCTTCGTGAGGGAAATTCAGATCGTCGTGCCGCAGTTGCAGTTAAGAAATTTGCACAGAAAAATCCACATCGCCTTAAGCCGTTTGCTCAAGACTCAAAAGCATACGTAGCACACATGGGAGGAAAGGGAGATTTCTACTCAAATGAAAAATCTGTAACTTCTGATAAAGATCAAAAAGTAACTATTGCACTAAACGGCAAAGAGTTAAAAACCGTTGACGCATTAGCCGGAGAGGTTTTAGACGGTACTTTTATGTCAGTTAAAGCTCTTCGTGAGTTCTACAGAAAAACTATTGAGGATGCAAAAGCTAAAGGTCTTATCTGGTCACTACACCTAAAAGCAACTATGATGAAAATCTCTGATCCAATTATGTTTGGTCACGGTTTTGAAATCTTCTTTGAAGAGGTGTTTACTAAATATGCAGATACTTTCAAAGAACTAGGTGTTAACCCTAATCAAGGTATGTCTGATTTAGAGAAAAAAATCAAAGGACACGCTAAAGAGGCTGAGATAAAGGCTGCTTTTCAAGCTGTAGTTGATTCAGACGCTCCTAAAATTGCTATGGTTGACTCTGATAAAGGTACTACAAACTTTAATGCTTCTAATGATATAATTATTGATGCTTCTATGCCGGTTGTAGTTCGTGAAGGTGGTAAGCAGTGGGATAGAACAGGTGCAGCGGTAGAGACTGTTGCTGTTGTTCCGGATTCTACTTACGCTATGTTTCATGAAGAGATGGTAGCTGATTGTGTTAAAAATGGTCAGTATGATGTTGCAACTATGGGTACTATGCAAAATATTGGTCTTATGGCGCAAAAAGCTGAGGAGTACGGTTCTCATCCAACTACATTTGAATTAGCTGAAGATGGAACTGTTACGGTTACTACAGAAGATGGCAAAGTATTAATGAGCTTTGAGTGTGAAGCAGGTGATATCTGGAGAATGTCTCGCACTAAAGATATTCCAATTAAAGACTGGGTTCGCCTAACTGTTGAGAGAACAAGACTTGAAAATGTTCCTGCCGTGTTCTGGTTAGATGAGAATCGCGCTCATGATGCTGAAGTTATGAAAAAAGTTAAAAAATATTTAGCTGATTTTGATACAACAGGTCTGGATATTCAATTCATGAATGTTACTGATGCTACACGTTTTACAAATGCCCGCGTGCGTGAAGGCAAAACTACTATCGCTGTAACAGGTAATGTTTTACGTGACCACTTAACTGATATGTATCCTATCTTAGAGCTGGGTACATCTGCAAAAATGTTATCTATCGTTCCATTACTTGCCGGTGGTGGGCTATATGAGACAGGTGCCGGTGGCTCTGCTCCTAAGCATGTTGATCAGTTTTTAGCTGAGGGTCATCTTCGCTGGGACTCTTTAGGTGAGTTTTTAGCACTTGCTGAGTCTTTAAGATTCTTAGGAAATAAGCACTCAGATGCAAAACTATCAGCTCTAACAGCTGCTCTAGATGTTGCAAATGATAGTTACTTAGACAACTCTAAAGAGCCTTCAAGAAAATGTGGAGAGCCGGATAACAAAGCTTCTCACTTTTATATAGCTCAGTATTGGGCAAAAGCATTAGCTAAGGGTGACAATGCAGAGTTAGCTGCTAAATTTGCTCCGGTTGCTAAAGAGTTGACTGAAAAAGAGGATCAAATAATCTCTGAGTTACTTGCTGCTGAAGGTAAGCCTCAAGATATCGGTGGTTACTTTCATCCAGATGACGCAAAAGCTGCGGCTGCAATGAGACCGTCTAAAACTTTAAACAGTATTATAGATAGTATCTAAATTATCTACCCCAAAGAAGCCGTTACCGCATATAGTATATGCGGAGGCTTCTACCTTTTATATTTTTCTTTTTTAGTGAAACTTTTTTGGTTTTATTTAAAAGGCAAAAAGTCTTTATATGGTAGTTTAAAGATACCTAAATAGTATTTAACTAAAATATCATAATAATTTACTCAAGGAGTGTATATGAATCAAGGAAAAAGAGTAGGAATAGTAGGCGCTGGAAATGTCGGTGCAACAGTAGCTTACTCTTTAGCAATGCTTGGTTCTTGTCATGAAATAATTCTTCGTGATAATAAGATTGATGTTGCTAAAGGAAAAGCACTTGATATGAGTCAAGCTGCTTCGGCTGTAAGAAGCCATACAATAGTTACGGTAGCAGATGATATGTCTGATTTGACAAATTGTGATGTTATAGTTGTAACTGCAGGAAGCCCTAGGCTTCCCGGCATGAGTCGTGATGATTTGCTTATGATAAATGCAAAAATTACAAAAGAAGTCATAGAAGGAGTTGCAAAATACTCCCCTGATGCAATAGTTATAATGGTATCAAACCCTCTAGATGCTATGACATATGTGGCACTTAAAGAGAGTGGCTTTGAGAGAAGTCGCGTTATAGGAATGGCTGGGATTTTGGATAGCTCAAGAATGGCTAGTTTTATTCAGGAGAAGCTTGGATATGGCGGCGGTCAAATTCGTGCATCTGTTATGGGCGGACATGGCGATGATATGGTTCCGCTTCCGCGTTACTCAACCGTAGCAGGTGTTCCCCTTGAAGATCTTTTAACACCAAGTGAAATTAGTGAGATAGTAGCTCGTACACGCAGTGGCGGGGCAGAGATTGTGAGTCATCTTAAAACCGGTTCCGCGTACTACGCACCTGCAAAATCTACAGCTATTATGGTAGAGGCAATATTAAGAGATACAAAACAGATTCATCCATGTGCAGTTTATCTTGAAGGTGAATATGGCTACTCTAACGTTGTATCAGGTGTTCCTGTTATGCTTGGAGCAAACGGTGCGGAGAAAATAATTGAAGTTACTCTTGATGATACAGAAAGAGCTATGTTTAAGAACTCATGTAACTCAGTTAGCTCTTTAATTGATACATTAAATAGAAATAATTTTTTTAAAGGAGAATAAACTTGAGCAGTCGTATAGAAAAAGACACAATGGGTGAGATAAAAGTTCCAAAAGATGCTTATTGGGCAGCACAAACTCAACGTTCAATTGAAAATTTTGCAATTGGCGAAGAGATAATGCCTTATGAGATTACAAGAGCTTTCTCATATCTTAAAAAAGCAGTAGCGCTTGTAAACAGAGATTTAGGCAAGTTAGATGCAAAGAAAGCAGATGCTATTGCACAAGCTTGTGATGAGATGCTAGCAGGAAAGCTTGATGGAAATTATCCTCTTGTTGTTTGGCAAACCGGTTCGGGTACGCAGTCAAATATGAACAACAATGAAGTTCTTGCGAATCGCGCTACAGAGATACTTGGAGGCGATTTTAGAGTAGAGAAGCTAGTTCATCCAAATGATGATGTAAATAAGTCACAAAGCTCAAACGATACTTATCCAACAGCCTTGCATGTAGCTTCGGTTATAGCTGTTGAGACACGTGTTTTACCGGCTATTGCAAAATTAAAAGCGACTCTAAGTGAAAAATCTAAAAAATTTGACTCTATTGTTAAGATAGGCAGAACTCATCTTCAAGATGCAACACCTTTAACGTTAGGTCAAGAGATTGGCGGCTGGGTAGAGATGCTTAATAAGTGTGAAAAGATGGCAAAAGATTCTTTAGAGGCAGTTCGCGAACTTGCTCTTGGAGGAACTGCTGTTGGAACGGGGCTAAACGCTCATCCGGAACTTGGAGAGAGAGTAGCACGCAAACTGACAGAATTGACGGGGCACAACTTTATTACCGCTCCAAATAAGTTTCATGCTCTTACTTCTCATGATGCTCTTGTGTTTGCTCATGGTGCTCTAAAAGCGTTATCTGCGGATATGATGAAAATAGCTAATGACGTTCGCTGGCTAGCGTCTGGTCCTAGATGCGGAATAGGAGAGATTACAATTCCTGAGAATGAACCAGGCTCTTCTATAATGCCCGGAAAAGTAAATCCAACGCAGAGTGAAGCTGTAACTATGGTTGCTTGTCAAGTTATGGGAAATGATGCGGCAATAGGCTTTGCGGCTTCTCAAGGTAACTTTCAACTTAATGTTTTTAAACCTGTTATTGCATACAACTTTCTACAATCATGTCGTCTTTTAGGCGACTCAATTGTATCTTTTAATGATCATTGTGCAGTAGGTATTGAGCCTGTAGAAGAGAAGATAGATTTTTATTTAAATAACTCTCTAATGCTAGTAACGGCACTTAACCCTTATATTGGATATGAAAATGCGGCGAAAATTGCCAAAACAGCTCATAAAAATAGTTCAACATTAAAAGAGACGGCTATTGAACTTGGACTTTTGACCGCAGAAGAGTTTGATAAATATGTAATCCCACAGGATATGATTGCACCAAAAGCTTAAAAAGCTTTCTTTAGAAAAGCCTAGAGGGCTTTCTTTAAAAAAGTGTAAAGTAAATTTAAAAGAAGGAAGATAGATGAATATACATGAATATCAGGCGAAGCAGATTTTTGCTAAATATGGTGTCCCTACACCAAAAGGCATAATGGCAGAGAGTGTAGAGCAGGCAGTTACAAATGCAAAAGAGCTTGGTGGACCTATTTGGGTTGTAAAAGCTCAAATACATGCAGGTGGTCGCGGACTAGGCGGCGGGGTAAAGCTTGCAAAGAGTATTGATGAAGTAAGAACATTATCAGAAGAAATCCTTGGAATGACATTAGTTACTCACCAGACAGGTCCTGAGGGCAAATTGGTTCAAAAACTCTACATTGAAGATGGCGCAGATATAAAAGATGAGCTTTATCTTGGTGTTGTTCTTGATAGAGCACGTGAGATGCCGGTAATTATGGCTTCTACAGAAGGCGGTATGGCGATTGAAGATGTAGCTCATGACACTCCGGAGAAGATAATTAAAGTAGCAGTAGATCCCGCTATAGGTTTTCAAGGTTTTCATGGTCGTGAGCTAGTATTTGGTCTTGGTATTACAGATAAAGTAGAGCAGGGCAAGTTTATTAAACTTGCAGCAGCACTTTACAAGCTTTATCTCGAAAACGATGCTGAAATGATAGAGATAAACCCTTTGATTAAAACAGGTGAGGGTGATTTTATCGCACTTGATGGGAAAATGGGCTTTGATGATTCGGCACTTGGGCGTCACCCTGATATTGAAGCTATGAGAGATATAAGTGAAGAGGATGCGGATGAGCGCGAAGCTAGTGAGTATGGTTTATCTTATGTCTCACTCGATGGCGAGATTGGTTGTATGGTAAACGGTGCCGGTCTAGCGATGGGTACTATGGATACGATTAACTACATGGGCGGAACTCCTGCAAACTTCCTTGATGTCGGCGGAAGCGCAAATGCACAAACTGTTGCAAAAGGCTTTGAAATAATTTTAAAAAATCCAAATGTAAAAGCTATATTTGTAAATATTTTTGGTGGGATTGTTAGATGTGACCGTATTGCAAACGGTATTTTAGAAGCTACTAAGCTTGTAGATGTTCACGTACCTGTTATTGTTCGTCTAGACGGAACAAATGCACCTGAGGCAGCAGAGATTCTAAAAAAAGCGAATATTGCAAATGTTATAGCAGCTACAGACTTGGCTGATGGTGCTGCAAAAGCAGTTGCTGCTGCAAAACAAGCTAAGTAAGAAGGATATTTATATGAGTATATTAGTAAATAAAGATACAAAAGTAATAGTTCAAGGTTTTACTGGAAAAGAGGGCTCTTTTCACGCCGAGCAGTGTCTGGCTTATGGAACTAAAATCGTAGGTGGCGTGACTCCAAACAAAGGAGGAACTGAGCATTTAGGACAACCTGTTTTTAACACTGTAAAAGAGGCTGTTTCATCTACCGGTGCTACTGTAAGTATGATTTTTGTTCCACCTGCATTTGTAGCAGATGCAGTTATGGAAGCAGCAGATGCCGGAATTGAACTTGCTGTGATTATTACAGAAGGTGCTCCGGTTCGTGATATGCAAGCTGCAAAAGCTTACGCAACAAAGCATAACATGAAAACTATAGGACCAAACTGCCCCGGTATTATTACGGCAGAAGAGTGTAAGATAGGAATCATGCCGGGGATGATTTTCAAAAAAGGAAATATTGGACTTATTTCAAAGTCCGGAACGCTTACTTATGAGGGAGCGAACCAAGTTGTAAAAGAGGGCTTTGGGATTTCGACTGCGGTTGGAATTGGTGGAGATCCTATTATTGGACTTTCATATAAGCAACTTCTTGCAATGTTTGAAGAAGATTCAGAGACTCAAGCAATTGTTATGATTGGCGAAATCGGCGGAGACCTTGAGATTCAAGCAGCCGCATTTATTAAAGAGAATATTAAAAAACCTGTTGTAGCATTTATTGCCGGTCAAACTGCTCCAAAAGGTAAAAGAATGGGTCACGCTGGAGCTATTGTATCTGGCGGGGCAGGGACTGCGGCTGAGAAGATGGCAGCACTGGAAGAAGCAGGTGTAAAAGTTGTAGTTAGTCCGGCAGATATTGGAAAAGCTGTAGCGGAAGTGTTAGCTAAGTAATAGTACTCTTTTGTGCGAGCCTCATTACGTAACATCATATGTTATTTAGTAGGCGCTATTAGCACATTTTAGAGAGTTATTAATTAAACTTAGTTAATCTATTTATGAAAATAAATTGGCATTGATTAAATTAGTTAATGCTAAAACGGTATGGTTAAACGTCGTACTTTAAATAAAAGAGGAGAGTAAATGGGAACTTTTAAAACTGAAAACCCAGGTAATGAACCTGTTTGGGTGAATACAAACAACTGTAAAGCATGTGATATTTGTGTTTCTGTGTGTCCATCGGGTGTACTTGGAATGAAATATGATCCTACATCAACACTTGGTGCAATGATTTCTGTTGACAATCCAGAGGCTTGTATAGGCTGTATGGAGTGTGAGTTATCATGTCCGGATTTTGCTATATTTGTAGCGGATGCAAAAGAGTATAGAGCAGCTGGATTTAGCTTTGCTAAACTTACTGATGAAGCTAAAGAGCGTCAAGCAGCAATTGTTGCAAACAATTATATGTCACTTAGTGAACAAGGAGTTAAATAATGGCAACAAGAGAGATAATATCTACCGGTAACCAACTAGCAGCGATTGCGGCAGTCGATGCCGGCTGTAAATTTTTTGGCGGATATCCAATTACACCTTCATCTGAAGTTATGCATGAGATGTCAGACCTTCTGCCAAAAATTGGCGGTACTGCAATTCAGATGGAAGATGAGATAGCAGGTATATGTGCTACTATAGGTGCTGCAATGGCAGGAGATCGCGCGTTGACCGCTACATCTGGACCCGGCGTATCACTAAAAGCAGAGAATCTAGGTTTGGCTCAGATGGCAGAAGTGCCTTTAGTGCTTGTTAACGTTATGCGTGGTGGTCCATCTACAGGTCTTCCGACTCGTGTATCTCAAGGCGATATTCTACAATCTAAAAATCCGTCACACGGAGATTATAAGTCAATTACTCTATGTGCAGGCTCATTAGCAGAGTGTTATACTGAAACAGTAAGAGCATTTAACTTAGCAGATAGATTTATGCAGCCTGTAATTGTTTTACTAGATGAGACTATTGGTCATATGCATGGTAAAGCAGATATTCCGACGGCAGAAGATGTAAAAGCCGGAATTGTTCCGAGAAAAAGATTTGATGGTCCGGCTGAAGAGTATTTTCCATATGGTGTTGGAGATGATGAGCCAGCAGTTCTTAACCCTATGTTTGAAGGTTATAGATACCACTTTACAGGTCTTCACCATGATAAAAATGGTTTTCCAACTGAAGAGATTGAGACATGTCGTAAGCTTATCCAACGTCTAGAAGATAAAGTTGCTATGCATGAAGATGAACTCGAGTCATACGAAGAGTTTATGATGGATGATGCCGAGATTATGATTGTTGCTTATGGTTCAGTTTCGCTAGCAGCAAAAGAGGCTATTCGTCACTTACGTGAAGATGGCATTAAGGCAGGTCTATTTAGACCGATTACAATTTGGCCTTCACCTGCTAAAAAAATTAAAGAGCATACAGATAAGATTAATAAAGTTTTAGTTGTTGAGTTAAATATTGGTCAGTACCATAGTGAAATTCAACGTGCTGCTTCAAGACTTGATATTGAGGGCTTATTTAAAGTAAACGGTAGACCAATATCTCCTTATGAGATTGTAAACAAAGTAAAGGAGCTATAAAATGGCGTTTAATTATGACAAATATTTAAGACTACAGAAGATGCCGACACTATGGTGTTGGGGTTGTGGCGATGGCGTTATTCTCAAGGCATTTGTAAGAGCAATTGAAAAATTGGGCGTATCTCAAGATGATGTTTGTGTTGTATCGGGAATAGGGTGCTCTGGAAGATTTTCATCTTACGTTGATTTTAATACAATTCATACAACTCATGGACGTACTGTTGCATATGCAACCGGCGTAAAGCTTGCTCGTCCCGATAAGTTAGTTGTATGTGTTGCGGGTGACGGGGATGCTCTTGCTATCGGCGGTAATCATACTATTCATGGTTGCAGAAGAAATATAGATATGACTATGATTATAATCAATAACTTTATATATGGTTTAACTAACTCACAAACTTCTCCAACTACACCAAAAGGTATGTGGACTGTATCTCAAAAAGCAGGTAATATCGATCCTACTTTTGATACTTGTAAGCTTGCAATTGCAGCAGGAGCCTCTTTTGTTGCTCGTGAAAGCATGATAGATCCTAAGAAGCTTGAAAAAGCTATACTTAAAGCTATGCAGCATAAAGGTTTCTCTATGATGGAGGTGCTCTCTAACTGTCATATCAATCTTGGAAGAAAAAATAAAATGGTCTCTGCTATGGAGAATCTTGAGTGGATTGATAACATCACTGTTTCTAAAAAGAAATATGACACCATGACTCCGGAAGAGCAACTCAATTTACTTCCAACCGGTATCTTAAAACAAGATACTGAAGCTGATGAGTATTGTGAAATGTATGCAGAGATTCAAAAAGTTCATCAAGGTCAAAGAAAGACTATCACTCAAGATGACTTTGCAAAAAAAATATAAGGAGACACGATGGCTAAAACTTTAATGAGATTTACGGGCGTTGGCGGACAAGGTGTTCTCCTTGCTGGTGAAATTTTTGCAGCTGCAAAAATCAAAACCGGCGGAAATGGACTAAAAACTGCAACTTATACATCGCAAGTGCGTGGTGGACCAACTGTTGTTGATATTCAACTTGACGATGAGGAGATTTATTATCCATATGCAAATGATGGTGAAATCGGCTTCATGCTCTCAGTTGCAAATGTAAGTTACAACTCATTTAAGAATGGTGTTCAAGAGGGTGGAACAATTGTTGTTGATCCAAACCTTGTTCACCCAACTGACGAAGATAGAAAAAGATGGAAAATCTATGAAATACCTATCATTACAATCGCTAAAGAAGAGGTTGGGAATGTTATTACTCAGTCTGTTGTAGCACTAGCAATTGCTAATACAATGATGAATGCAATTGATAAAGATGTTCTTATTGAGACAATGCTCTCAAAAGTACCTGCTAAGGTTCATGATGTAAATAAAGTAGCATATGAGCTTGGAGAGAAGTACGCTAAAGAAGCGATGAAAAACTAGCAGAGTTTTCAAAGGTAGCTCCAAAAAGAGCTACTTTTTTTTAAACCTCAAGTGTAATATTAAGTAATATCATTTAAATATTAAACAATATTAGAGCTTAATGCTTTCCCAAAAAAACTCAACATGCTTCTCAAACTGAGTAGAAAGGGCTGTTGTAGGTGTATTATCAAATCTCAATAGAGTTATCTGCAATCTAATATAGAATAGGGTGGATATAAACTCATACGCAACCATCATTGGATCTCCTGAGCGTATCATTGAATTTTGCATCATAATAAAAAATGCTTCTGAGAACATCTTTATATTGTTGTCATGAAATTCAAGCATAAACTGCTCTCTTAGCTCTCTATTTTGAAACAACTCTAGCATTAGAAGCCTAAACATATTCTCATTGTTTTTATCAAAGGTTAGAAGCTTGTATTGCATTGCAAATTTTTGTAAAAAAGCCTTTCCTCTTAAGGCAGATTCTTTAATATCTGCACTATCTTTAGAGAAGGGTGTTGAAAATATCTCTTTTGCAACACATAAAAATATCTCCTCTTTATTTTTAAAATGATTATATAAAGCACTCTCTCTTATGCCAACTTCAGAAGCAATTTTTCGTACACTTGTACCTTTATAGCCTTGCTCAGAGAAGAGTTTTGAAGATACTTTTATGATCTTTTGCTTTGTATTTGCCTTTCTTGGAAGTGCTGTATTTTCGGACATCTACGCTCCTTTTTGTCAATATGAACAATTGTTAATTTAAAAGTAATTATATATGAACAGTTGTTAATTTATTCTTATATATAATGAACAATCGTTCATATCTCTATATTGTTTAGTGAACAATTGTTCACAGGAGAGTAAACGTATATAAAACAATTTTTATATATAATTGCACAGGTACAACAGATAGTTACTTGATTTATTTCAAGAGGAAAGTCCGAGCTGCTATAAGACAGTGTTCCATTTAACTAATGGCCGTAGTAATACGAGGGAAAGTGCAACAGAAAATAGACTTCCGCTTATAAGCGGTAAAGGTGAAAAGGTGGTGTAAGAGACCACCAGTCTCTATAGCAATATAGAGAGCTTGAAAACCCAACATGGCAGCAAGAAACAGATGGTCAGCGTCTTATGGGTAAACAATATGGTGTATAGCTATATTTTTACTTCTAGCTACTGTTTCGCTAGAGTTACTATGTAAATAGTAAAGTAGATTAATGCTATCAAAACAAAACTCGGCTTACGTTGTGCCTAATTTACGCTTTATACTGTTTAATATCAGATGCTTTTATTTACTAATACTAGATTTTTATCTTTTTTATATATCTTCTTCCAAAATAGAGCAAAATAACTTTCAAGAGAATTTACATTATGTTAACCAAGTAGTAAGGTGCTATATAAAATAGCAGACGATTTTATATCTACCAAGTATCTTTAATTATATTTGATACTTGGTATTTAGATAGATGTCGTTTTATTTAACAGACTTTATAAACTTCAGGTAAAGAAGCGGCAGTACAATTAAAGTCAATAGTGTTGAGCTAATTAAGCCGTTGATGACAACAATTGCAAGTGGCTTTTGAATCTCAGATCCCGGACCGGTAGCAAAAAGTAGTGGCAGTAAGCCAAGTGCAGCAATTGTTGCTGTCATAAGAACCGGACGAAACCGCTTTATAGAACCTTCACGTACTGCATCTATAATTTTATAGCCATTTTTTACTAGATAGTTAAAGTAGTTTACAAGCACCACACCATTAAGTACGGCAATACCAAGCAGTGCAATAAAGCCGACTGATGCAGGTACGGAGATATACTCACCGCTAAAGTAGAGTCCTGCAAAACCGCCAATAAGAGCTAGCGGAACATTTATCATAACAAGCACGGCTTGTGTTAAGGAGTTAAATGAGACAAAAAGTAGTATGAAAATCAAAAAAAGTGCAATTGGGACTATTATCATCAGTTTGCTTGCTGCTCGTTGTTGATTTTCAAACTCTCCTCCGTATGCTGCATAGTAACCAGCCGGCATTTTTACCTCTTTTTCAATTCTCTCTTTTGCCTCTTCAACAAAACCTACTAAATCTCGCCCTTCAACATTGCTTTGCACTACTGTTTTGCGGTAACCGTTTTCATGCTCTATCTGCACAGGTCCTGTAGTTTTTGTAAATGTTACAAAGTCAGCAAGAGGAATGCTTGAGCCATCTGCTAAAATATAGTATAGTTTTTCAAGCGAGTGAAGTGATTTGTTAAGTAAATCTTCGCCTTTTAGCATTAAGTTTATACGGCGCATCCCCTCTTGAACAATACCAACCTCTATTCCTGTAACCATCGCTTTCATGAAGGTGGCAATTTCACGCTCGCTCAACCCATAATAACCTAGAGCCTGTTGGTTAAAACTAAGCTCAAAGTATTGAATTCCCTCGTTGCTTTTTTTGTAAACATCACTATTACCGGGAATCTGCTCAAGAATACTCTTTATCTCCCCTGCAATACGCTCAAGCTCATCATGGTTGCTACCAAAAATATCTATCGCTAAGTCTCCTCGTACTCCGGTAAGCATCTCAGAGACGCGCATCTCAATTGGCTGGGTAAATACATACTCTATGCCAACTAAGTTATCAAGAGATTTTCTAATCTGCTCTTTGACCCAATCCCTAGATTGAACTCTCCACTCACTCATAGGTTTTAAAACAAAGAATGTGTCTGTGTCGTTTAGGCTCATTGGATCAAGCCCAAGCTCATCAGTACCTGTACGCGCGATTATAGAGCTTATCTCGGGCACGTCCGCCATAAGCTTTGTCTGAATTTTTCTATTTAACTCTATACTCTCCTCAAGAGATATTGATGGTAATGATTCTATCATTGCTATTAAAGTGCCCTCATCCATTGTCGGCATAAAGGCTTTGCCGGTTTTTGAAGCAAGATATATTGATCCCGCAAACATTAAAACGACTGTTACAAAGACTGCTGTAGTATGTTTAATTGCAAAATCAAGTGAAGGTTTATAGAATTTCAATAGAGTTCTGATTAACCAAGACTCTTTATCAGGGCGTACCTTCATGATAAATGAACTAACTACGGGGATAAAAGTAAGCGCTAGTATAAGGGAGCTAAAAAGAGCAAACACTATGCTGAGTGCAACCGGTTTAAATAATTTACCTTCTAGCCCTTCTAGAGTCAAAAGCGGCATGAAAACAATGATGATAATAAGCACACCCGTAATTATAGAGGGCGCCATCTCAACTGCGGCTTTAAGGATAATATCTATTTTGGTATGTTCTTTATGTTTTTCATTTCCAAGTTCTGCGGTAATATGCTCAACCATTACAACAGCCGAATCTACAAGTATCCCAACGGCGATGGCAAGACCGCCTAGGCTCATCAGGTTGGCACTAAGTCCAAAGTAGTCCATTGTAATAAAACTCATCAATAGTGCAAACGGTAAAATAAGTGCAACGCTTAAAGCCGAAGCAAAGTTTCCAAGCATAAGTAAAAGTACGATTATAATAAGCACACCGGCCTCAAAAAGAGCATTTTTTACACTCTTTGTTGCAAGATCTACAAGAGTGGAGCGATCGTAGAAAATATCAATCTTTGTTCCGCTTGGAAGAGTCTCTTGCATCTCTAGCAGCTCTGTTTTTACTTGCTCTAGCACTTTTTGGGTATTTGAGCCTTTTAGCCCAAGCACAACTCCTTGAACTGCCTCACCCTGCCCGTTTTTTGAAGAAAATCCTGCACGTGTTAGACTGCCGACATGTATATTTGCTACATCGCTTATATTAATAACTTTACCGCCAATAGCTGCAACACTAATTTTACCGATATCTTCTATATCGTTAACTCTGCCTACACTACGAATTAAAATTCCCTCTACGCCCTGTGTAACACGCCCTGCTCCATCATTTATATTATTTTTTTGCAGAGTATCTATAATTTGAGTTAGAGTTATTCCATACGTACGCATAGCCTCAATATTTGGTGTTACTTCATAAGTTTTTACTTTCCCACCTAGGGCATTAACCTCTGCAACACCGCTAACAGAACGAATCTTTGGTGAAATTACCCAATCAAGCAGAGAGCGCTTTTGTGTCAAATCAAGTGTATCAGACTCAACTGTAAACATCAAAATTTCACTCAGAGGCGTACTGATAGGAGCAAGCCCTCCTTCAAGATTTTGAGGTAAATCATCCATAATAGAATTCAGTCGTTCGCTTACCTGCTGACGTGCCCAGTATATATCAGTTCCATCTTCAAAATCAATAGTAATATCACAGATGCCATATTTGGCAGTTGAGCGCATTACTGTCTGGTAAGGGATACCTAGCATCCCCATCTCAACCGGAATTACAATGCGTGATTCAACTTCATCCGGTGTCATACCGCTTGATTTCATTATTATTTTTACTTGAGTTGGCGATATATCCGGAAATGCATCTACGGGGAGTTCGTTGTATGATTTAACTCCAAAGCCCAGTATAACAAGAGCCAACAGAGATATAAAAAGCCGCTGAGAAAGCGTAAATGAGATTATCTTATCCATTAGTCGCCTTTTTGTAACATATTTTGCAATATGCTTGTTGCGCCAACTACAATCGGTTCATGTAGTGCTGCGTTGTAAGCAAGGTAGCATCTGTCTTTATCTTCAAAGATAACTTCTACCTCCTCTGCCTTATATAGTTCTCCTTTTTTGATAAAGACTACTGTTTTGTTTCTATCTTGAACTACTGACTTTTTATTGACAAGAAAGGCTTTTTGTTTAATGCTAATCTTTGCCTTTGTTCTAAGACCTGCTAACAACTCTGAGTCTTGAGGTAGAGAAAAACGTGTATATCTGGTTTGATTAAGTGGATCAAGAACCGGTGACATATGCAGTAGTTTTGACTTTATATCTTTTTCATCAATTGTTATAATTATCTCTTTTGATGAGCTAAGTTTAGAAGCGGCAGATCTAGGCAAACTACTCTCTAGCCAGTTTGCACCATCTGTTTTTATAACAAAAAGAGCGCTTGAAGGGGAAATACTCTTTCCCGGTTGAATATTAACATTAAGCAAAGAGCCGTTAACCGGAGATTTTAGCTCCACGTTCGGAAAAATAGTCAATTTTTCTTGTAGAGTCTCTATCATACTCTGGTTTGCCCCGTATGCTTTTAGTAATGTTTTTGACGCTAAAAGTTTAATTCTATTACTCTTAACTTCTGCATCTATCTTAGCGCACTCTTTTTGAGCAATAATCTCCTCTTCGCAAAGTTTGGTATTTCTCTGTGCTAAATGTTCATTATGTATTAGCTCTATTGTATTTGCAATTACTTCTCTTTGCGCTTCAATCCACTCTGATGCCGTTAAGAGCGCTAAGGTGTCGCCTCTTTTAACCTTCTCAAAATTTGTTTTATTTAACTGCACAACCTGAGCTTCGTAAGGAACTGACATTGTATGCAAAAGATTTGGCGGAACTGTAATAGTTGTCATGTACTCCCCAATAGGCACAAAAGAGACCTCTTTGCCAACTGCTGCTTGGAGATTCCAATTTTTTTCATCCTCTTTGCTTAAGGTGATCTCTGCTAAGAGCGAGATACTTAGCAGTAGTTGTAAAATAATCTGTTTTTTCATAGTTAATCCTTAATTTGCAAAACACTATAGAGCTCAAATAGTATTTCATAATATTTTTTGTAGTTCTCAATAAGCTCTTTTTTATACATCCACATCTCTCTTTGGCTAAGCAGATACACAATAGCAGAATCTTCTCCAAGCTGATACCCCCTCTCAATTAGAGGCATAAGCTCATTTTCATACTGCTTTAATATAGATGCAGAGAGCTCTGTGCTTTGAAAGGCTTGTGAGAGTTGCTTTTGCAAAAGTTTAATTTCAGACCCTCTTTTTAGTTTTAACTTCTGCTTTTCATACTCTAAAGCACTCTTTTTATGCAAAGCAACCGCTCTGCTCTCTTCATTAAAAGAGCTTGTGAAATTAAGCGGAATGGAGAGTCCAACAACATATTTTTTTGTATCAATCTCATCTTGATATGCAGCAGAGAGGGTAAAGGAATCAAACTGTTTATCATATCTGCCAAAGTCACTCTTTAGACTCTCTATTTTCTTATCTAAAGACTCTTCTTTCATAGACTCTTCTACTGTATCAAAAGAGAGCTTCTCTACAACCGAATATGTATCCTTGCAAGATAGTGTCTCATCTTTAAATATGGGCATAAGAGTTTTAGATGCCAAAGCCTCTCTGGAGGATTTTTCTTGGTTTTGATAGTAATTAAGGTCGCCTTTTAGGCGTTCTAATTCGATTTTAAGTTGTAGAAGCTCTTTTTTGGATATTTCACCATATTGATATGCTTTCTCTTTTTTTATATATAGCGTCTCAAATGCAAGATATGACTCTTTGTACTGCAAAATCGCTTCTTTATCAAGACAATTAAGATGATACAAAAGACGTACATCATTTTGAAGAAGTAAAAAATCATGCTTAAGATTTAATATCTCAGCATCATTTAGGTAGCGAGCCGATTTTGCTATGCTCTTTTTAACAGAAGGGTTAATAAACTTCTGCTCAACCCCTATACTATACTCATAACCGGATTTCTCTAAATCCGGTTTGGCATAACTTCCATCCGTATTTAATTGAAGTGCCTCATTTGATAAAATCGCCCTATTCTCAGCACTATATGCAGCTTCATATGCCTTAATGGCTTTTGCCGTTGGGTGCTCCTCTTTTAATTTTTGTATTATCTCATTCAAGCTTATATCTGCTGCTTGTAGAAATATATTACATGTTAATAAAAATAGTATCAATCGCACTTATTGTTCCTTATGTCTCTTTTTTCTATCACGGTTGCATCTAATGCGTTTATTGTTAATCTGTAGTTATTTGTGCTTATTGCGTAAATCAAGTACTTCCCATCACGCTTTAGCTCTACAGACTCGCTCTGTTGATCTGTTAGTTTCTCTTGTTTAAAGGGTTTTTTATCTAAGTTCATAAAAAACATATAGTCAGATGTATTCATAGTCCGACCTGATGCAAAAAGCATAAATGGCATTATTAATGTAATTAAAGTTTTCATGACGACCCTCCTCTTGTAGTGCAATAGCCGTTGCGATGATGGGCTTATAAAGCGTGCTCAGCGGGCTATTGCTAATTTATTTTATTTTGGTTTATGCTGTAGTTGTTAAAAAAGGTTAAGCGATAGGAGGTTTTAGAAAATTAAAAGATTGATATGAGAGCACTACTTTGTTGTGCTTAAAAATAGATTTTGTCTTTATTGTATTTAGGATAGAGTGTGGTTTTGCAGGACTTATGTCCATAGCATGATACTGCGTATGAATATCATGCATAAGTCCATCTTTATTTGAGTCAGAAGTGTAAAACTCATCAAAGATATACTCAACTGCAGAGTGGTAATCCTTTTCTAAAGTCACAAAAATATAATCGTGTACTAATGAAAAGCTTAGTGCAAATAACAATATAAAGGAGCTTATCTTTTTTACATTCATAATCACATTTTAATGTATAATTATTAACAGATGTGTAATAAAGTAGGTATTGTAATTACAGATTTATTTTAATACACTTCTATAATCAAAATAGAAAACAAGAGAATCATGATGAGCAGAAAAGAACAATTAATACTAGATATTCAAAATTTGCTTAATAGCTACAAAGGAATAGAAAAAACATCAATAAACCCAGAATTATTACAATTTTTGGATGAAAATACTCTATTAAGCATCATAGACTCTCTATTAACTCAAAAAGAGTCTTCCAAAGAGTCAGATTTAGAGTGGTTGGAAAAATTTAAAAAACATAAGGCGTAGAGTACGCTGTTTTGTGCTTTTTAGTTATGTTTCAATTCAATTTAATTATAATTTGTTTGATTTGTTACCAGAAAGTCTGATATAATTGCGCTATATTCAAAATGAAGGACTTTATTATGTCTAATGTAGATTTAATTCAATTAACGGAAGAGACAAAAAAATTATCTTCCATGGTCGTAGAAGATGAAAAAGTAGCTAATGAGCTTCTTAGCTCTACTTTTAAAAACTTTTTTGCTAGCGTGAAGTCATGCTTTAACGGAAAAGAGGCTCTAGAGGCTTATAAAACATCAATGCCTGACATTGTTTTTGTTGATATTATTATGGCGGGAATGGATGGTATAGAGCTTTCACGTAAGATTCGTGAAATTAGTCCTAACCAGATTATTATCGTTATCTCTGCAAGTAATGATATAGAAAAAATATCTGAGTCAATCGAGGTTGGTGTTAATAGCTTTATCCAAAAACCGATTGATACAAAGAAGATAGTTGAACTTTTATCTAGTATCGTTTCGATGATTAACAAAAAAAAGAAGATAGAGACGAAAACATTCTCAATATCTCTCCCTTTAGATCTATATGAAACAGTAAACGAAAATGCAAAGGCCGAGAGTATCTCTAAAAATGCAGTAATAATCAGAGCGTTACGTAACTTTTACGAATAAAGCTCTTTTATCTACCGAGTTTACGCAATTTTATATTTTATTAAGAAATAAGTATATATAATTTCGGCTCGGTAAATAAGACCGACAAAGTGGCCCCGTCGTCTAGCGGTCAGGATCCATGGTTTTCATCCATGTTACAGGAGTTCGATTCTCCTCGGGGTCACCACTTCACAACATACAAAACAATCAAAATAAATTATCTCCTCAGCTAAAATTTGGTACTATTTCAAAAACCATTTTTAGGAATTTTAATGTTAAGATTTGCGCCCAGTCCTACCGGCGATATGCATATAGGTAACCTAAGAGTTGCACTATTTAACTACATAGTATCAAAGCAGAGAAAAGAAGAGCTCATTATCAGAATTGAAGATACTGACAAAGATAGAAATATAGAGGGCAAAGATCAAGAGATATTAGATATTTTGGGCGTTTTTGGCATTGAATACTCACAAGTTATATATCAGAGTCAAAACATGCGTTACCACTCCGCTATGGCGCTACAGCTTCTACATGAGCTAAAAGCATTTAACTGCTTTTGTTCTACAGATTGGCTAGATAAAAAACGCCAAGAGGCAAAAGAGAGTAAAGTTGCATATAGATATGATGATGCATGTGCATCTCTACCTGATGAGCTTGTTATTGATAATGAAAACCCTTTTACCGTAAGAATAAGAAAGCCCATGGAAGCGATAGTTGTCAAAGATTATATCAAGGGTGAGATAAAATTTGAAGCAAACGAGATAGACAGCTTTATAATTATGAGACAAGATAAGAGACCTATGTATAACTTTGCCTGCGCAGTTGACGATATGATAAGTGATGTATCGTTGATAATACGCGGCGAAGATCACATGAGCAACACGCCAAAGCAGATTCTAATCAGAGAAGCCTTGGGTTATACCAAAAAAATAGAGTACGCACACTTACCTATCATACTAAATGAGAGCGGTAAAAAAATGAGCAAACGAGATGATGCTTCAAGTGTAAAGTGGCTTCTTGAAGAGGGGTATCTACCATCTGCTATTGCAAACTATCTTATACTAATGGGCAACAAACCTCCAAAGGAGATTTTTCATCTAGCAGAGGCTATAGAGTGGTTTGATTTAAAAAACATATCAAAATCCCCTGCCCGCTTTGATATAAATATGTTAAAACATATAAATAGAGAGCATATAAAAATGCTTGAGCCAAAAGAGCTCTCTCGTTATGTCGGTTTTGCAGATGAGGAGATTGGAGAACTTGCAAAAATTTATCTAGAAGAGTCAAATACGACTAGGGATTTAAAAGCAAAAATAGCTTCTATCTTCGCAGATAAAGAGATACCTGATGAGATTAAAGAGTCTGCGCAAATCATAATAAAAGCTATTAAAGACGCACCCTACTTTGAGGAGTATGATGAGTTTAAAACTTATATTATGAAGGAGTCGGGACTCAAAGGCAAAAACTTTTTTAGACCGCTTCGTCTAGTATTAACAGGAGCTGAGCATGGCCCTGATATTTCATTGGTTTATAAATATATTAAAAATTATTTAAGGGAGATTGTAAAATGAGTATCTTAATAGACATAGCTCAGGGCATAGGTTCAATAGCTCTTACGCTGATTAATGTATACATATGGGTTGTTATCATAGCTGCTCTTCTTAGCTTTGTAAATCCTGACCCGTTTAATCCGATTGTTCAGTTTTTGTACAGAATAACAAATCCTGCATACCATTTTGTTAAGAGATACATAAGAACGGACTTCAACGGTCTGGATTTGGCACCATTGGTTATCATCATTGGTCTACAGATAGTAAGCGTGCTGCTTAGCTCTATCTTACGTGCTCTCTAGCCTAGAGCACTGCCTTAATGCTTTAATCTTTTTTATATTTTATAATCTCTGAAGATGACTCTTTATCTTCTAGAACAAGCTCTAAAGTGTCTGATTTCTTAAATGAGACAATATAGTATTTATTCCAATCACTCTTTGTATCAACAAGGTAAGAGAATCTATTCTCTTTGGGAAGTTCTTCTACCTTAATAGGGAGCTGCGAATTTAGTTTAAGAACTAAATCGGTATCTGTAGGTTTTTTTGGATTGTAAAACTCTTTAGGCTCTTTTGTAAAAATAAATATAAAGAAATACTCATTTTCATTAAATGATTTTGGATAGACCTCATTTAGGTATATAATAGAAAAGATACCGCTAATTTGACCATCTTTTGATAAAATTTTTGAACTTTGCAGACTTGAGGCGCTCATTTTTTGAGCTATGTCCATCTCAAACCCAAAAAAAGCATCTTTTCTGGAGCATCCGCTAAAAAGTATCAAAAAAGCCAAAAGAGTAAAAAAAGTTTTCATTCAAATTCCTATAAATAATCGCCGAATTATATCTTATTAAACAAGCTTTTAACGACTATTTTGTATAATCACCTAAATTTTAACTAAAGTATTTAAATTGAAGAAAAGATTAGCTGTTGCTTTTACCGGTCCATCAAACAGCGGTAAGACTACCCTTATATTAAAAGTTGCCAGAAAGCTCTTACATGACTTTAAAAAAGAGGTCGCAATTATTAAGCATGACCCAAAAGATAAAGCTCGTTTTGATGTTGAAGGAAAAGATAGTTATAAGTTTTCAGATACCGGTGCGGAAGTCATAGTAACCTCGCCAAATCGTACTACATACTTCTCTAACAGACATAAAGAACTCGATGAGATGATTAGACTCTTTAATGATTTTGATATTTTGCTTGTAGAAGGTTTGAAAAACTTACCGCTACCTAGAATCAGCGTATTTAGAGATGTTTTAGATGAGGATTATTTTCCGTATATGGATGCGCTTGCGACTGATGGCAGTATAGAACTCGGTAATTATAAATTGCCAAAAAATGTTGATATTCTCGATATAAATAACTGTGAAGATGTAATATCTTGGATACTTAAAAATGCAAAGGAAGTATAGATAAATGACTGATATATTTAGTGCCATACAAAGAACAGCCATTAGAATTAAAGATGCTATAGACACGAAGGATATTGGTTATTCACAACAAGAGAATAGCTCAGGCGAGACTCAGCTTCAGCTTGATATTAAGTGCGATATGATTATTCAAGAGGAGTTCTCCGGCGTAGCTTCCATCAATACAGTTGCTAGTGAAGAGAAAGAAAAAGAGATAGTGCTAAATAGCAGTGGCAAATATTTTATTGCTTATGACCCGCTTGATGGCTCATCCTTGGTAGATGTAAATCTTAGTGTTGGATCTATTTTTGGTATCTATGAAAAGAGTTTTGAGGCAAAAAATATGGTTGCTTCATGTTACGTTGTTTTTGGACCGCGTGTTGAGATGGTTTTTGCTCATAACAAAACAAAGCTTCACCTGCTTCAAGGAGAAAACTTTGAGTTTGTAAAAGAGATTCGCCTGGGTGAAAAAGGAAAGCTTAATGCACCGGGAGGTACTCAGCAGAACTGGGAACCTTATCACAAAGAGCTTGTGGATAGTTTCTTTGCCGAGGGCTATCGTTTAAGATATTCGGGCGGTATGGTTCCGGATCTGCACCAGATTCTTCTTAAGGGCGGCGGACTTTTTAGCTATCCAAGCACTTCTGATAGACCCAAGGGGAAACTTCGTAGACTTTTTGAGGTATTTCCTTTTGCCTTTATATTTAAAACTGCCGGCGGAGATGCAACAGATGGAGAGAGGGATTTAATGGAGCTAGGTTGTGCACACATACATGATACTTCCCCATGCTTTTTTGGTTCCAAACATGAGATACAGAGAGTAAAAGAAGTTTATGCAAACAATAAACAGCGCTGAGATGGATAAGTTTGAACTCTATCTTGATGAGATGATAGAGAAAGTCCAAAATTGCCAAAAATCCAAAACTTTAAATAGTTGTAGCAGTTGTGAAGAGTATCTAAGATGCGAGTTAAGAAGCGAGTACGTAAAAGCAGTTTATAACAGCATGTCCAAGGGTGACACCGGCGGATTTGAATTTTAAGGAGATAAAATTGAGTAAATATATAACAACACCCATCTACTATGTTAACGGTGAAGCTCATATCGGGCATGCATACACTACCTTTATTGCCGATAGCATAACTAGATATGAGAAGTTAAAAGGGGAAGATACCTACTTTCTTACCGGTACAGATGAGCATGGTCAAAAGATTGAGGAGTCTGCTCAAAAGAGCGGCAAGCCTACTCAGGTATTTGCGGATGAGATAAGTGCCGGTTTTAAAAATCTATGGGATGAGTTTGAGATAAGTTATGACAAGTTTATCCGTACTACCGATGAAGATCATAAAAAAGGCGTACAGAAAGCTTTTGAAGTTATGTATAACAAAGGCGATATATATAAAGATTTTTATGAGGGTCACTACTGCGTAAGCTGTGAGACATTTTTTACCGAGACTCAGCTTGTTGACAATGAGTTTTGTCCTGATTGCGGTAGAAGTACAAATGTAATAAAGGAAGAGAGCTACTTTTTTAGACTCTCTAAATATGAAGACGCGCTTCTTAAGCACTATGCGGATAATCCAAATTTTATTATGCCTCGTTCACGAGCAAGCGAGGTTGTTAACTTCGTAAAAGGCGGTCTGCGTGATCTATCAGTGACAAGAACATCTTTTACGTGGGGAGTTGGAATGCCTGAGTCAATAAAAGATGACAAGCATGTCATGTATGTTTGGCTAGATGCACTCTTAAACTACATAACTGCTCTTGGTTATGGAGGGGATGAGAAAAATATGCGCTACTGGCCGGCTTCAGTTCAGTTTGTCGGCAAAGATATTCTTCGTTTTCATGCTATTTACTGGCCTGCATTTTTAATGAGTTTAGAACTCCCTCTTCCGCAGCATATCGGTGCACATGGGTGGTGGACAAGAAATGGGGAGAAGATGAGTAAGTCAAAAGGCAATGTCGTATCTCCTAGGGAAGTCTCTAATGCTTATGGAGTTGAAAATCTAAGATATTTTATGCTCAGAGAAGTTCCTTTTGGGCAGGACGGTGATTTTTCTCAACGAGCATTTATTGATAGGATAAACTCTGAGCTTAGTAATGATTTGGGCAATCTTTTAAACAGAATCATCGGCATGAGCGGCAAATACTCCGACTTTGAGATAGATAGCAAGGATGTATTAAGATACCATAAGCAAGAGCTCGATGCCATGAATATAGTCCTAGATTCACTCGATGCCTATATAGAAAACTTACAGACACATAGATATCTAGAGGAGCTATGGAAGCTCTTTTCAATCGGTAATAAAGCAATAGAAGAGCATGCTCCATGGGTTAAAATGAAAGAGGATAAAAAAGATGAAGCGTTAGCTACTGTTGCACTTGTTGCAAATATTTTAGCTAAAGCTTCTATAATGCTCTCCCCTGTTATGCCTAAGACAACAGAGACTATTGCCGATGCTCTAAGCTTTAACATTGATAGTAGTAGTTATAAAGAGCTTGTTGTAGAAAAGAAACTATTGAAATTATTTAATATTAAAGCAGTACCGCCTCTTTTCCCTCGTGTTGAGGAGCCGTTAATTGCAGAAGCTCCACTGGCACAGCCAAGTATGCAAGATAGCACTAGTGAGTTGCAAGAGGATTCAAAGGAGCAAGATAATCTCATAGAGATAGGACAATTTTTTGAGACCTCGCTAAAAGTAGGTGTTATTGTAGAGGCAGAGGAAGTCGCTAAGAGTAAAAAACTTCTCAGGCTTCAAGTTGATTTAGGCGAAGAGAAACCTAGACAGGTTGTTGCCGGAATAAAAGAGTTTTATAGTGCCCAATCTCTGTTAAATACGCAAGTTTGTGTTGTTGCAAATTTAAAGCCCGCAAAACTTATGGGTATGATCTCTGAGGGAATGCTTCTTGCTGCTAAGGATGAAGATGGTCTATGTTTAATCAGACCGGAAAAACCTAAAAAAGCAGGCACGCCTATTGGATGAGACTCGAAAACTTTCTAGCATTAACACAAGCTACCCTTATTAATGAACCATGTATATATAGCTTTGAAAACATTGTTTTTGAGGCTTCAAAAGTAAAAAGAGGAGATCTTTTTTTTGCTTTTGATAAAGAAAATATACCTCTTGCGGTTGCAAATGGTGCTTATGGTGTTGTGTTTGAAGGTAAGGCAGATATAAGTGACGGTGAAATTGCTTGGATAAAAGTAGAGACTCTTGAAGGTGCTTTAAAAAAACTTCTTAGATTTAAGATGATTGAAAAAGAGGTTGTGGCGTATGAGTGCAATGAAATTGTCCTAAAACTCTCCCAACAAGTAATTACCCAGACTAATTTTCTCTCCCTTAGTGGAGATTTAAAGTCAATTTTTAAATCTCTTTGGGATATAGAGAGTAGAGCTATAGTACTTTTTTCCCCTGCTCTAACAGATGAAAAAATCTTTGCAAGTGTAAAGAAGATGCCTGGCAGACCTTTTTTGCCTATTGAAATTATGGAGCAGACTCTATTTGAGACATCATTTATATATGATAATATATTTTATGAGAGGCAGTTAATCTCTCCTTTTTTTATCTCCTACTTAGAAGAGCTACTGCATTTTTTTAAAACGGCAAAGATAAACTATAAACTCAAAAAATTTACTCCGATAGAGCATTTTGAAGCTGTATTTACAAACAAAAAGCTTGAGGTTAAAAACTTCGGAACAAGCGACAAGGTGCTTATATTTGAACCAAATGTCGGACTGATTGATTCTCAGATACTTTTTTTAAAGCGCCATGCATCTTGGGCAAATATTATCTTTATAGTTCCATCTCACTCAAAAGAGCAAAAGAGTGAGAATATTTTCATATATAAAAACGAAAAAGATATTATAAAGATACTAAAGGAGAATAGTTTTCATTTTGCTTTAATCGCGGGTGTCGATAAATCAATACTAAATAAACCGCTCTCTAAGCAGACTCAGCTTATAATGGATTTTTAAAACACCGCTCTAATCGTTGAGCGGTTTTACGGATTGAAGCTTCATAACCGCAGTGTTAACATCTCCTGCATATTTTACTTCAGTGGTTGGCATCATTACCCCCTCTTTTTTTTCATAGTTTTTATAAAGCGTTACAAACCCCATGCTTTTAGCGCCAAAAGATAGTTTTCCTATGACTTTTTCAATTAAATACTCTCTCTTTGAGACAAAATACTTTGTCTCTATATTGCCCTCTTTAAGTATAAATATATAATTTGTATCATCGCTGCTAAACTCAATATTTTGGGCTCTGTTTTTAAGTACCAAAGGATTATAAAGACGCATTAGCTGTAGTTTCATAGCATCAAGCATTGGACCGCTTGCCACTACTTTTTTATTACCGAACTCTTTTGTCCCATGCCCTTCAACAAGTGTCCTCGTCTCTTTTTTATCCGGATAGGTAAGTTCGGTACGAAGCGAGCTTGGCAGCGATACTCTTCTATGATCACTCCCATTTCTGTTGCCGGCTTTTGCTTCTACAAGCCACACTTGCTCATAACTGCTCATTTTTATAATATTTTTCTCTCCGCCATATACGTTTATCATCTTATTTAGTATCTCATCTAAAGCGGTATCTTTTGCATTTAAAGATGTCAAGAGCAAGGCTGTTGCTAGAGCTGATTTTATTGGGTTAATCATTGTTGTTATTTCCTTTTTTTATACACAAATATGTGATTTTTTTGAATTATACTAAAAAGAGTGTTGTGTTTTTGTTCACACTTTGTGCGAGATGAATTTTGGGTACAATATGCAATTGAAATTAAATTATAAATATTAAGGCAGCACCAATTATGAATCGTAGGGATTTTTTAACAGCGGCTACCGTTTCTACAGGCGTAATAGCGCTTAGCGGTTGTAACGATAGTAACAGAGAAGCGATTGATTACTCAAAACATCCCGGCAAAAAAGAGAGTGACGCAAAGAGAGTAAATATAAATAGAAATAAAAAAACTACAATTAAGCTTGCGACAAGCTGGCCTGCAAGCTTTCCGATTATGGGAGTCGGTGTAGAGAGATTGGCAAAGAGATTAGGTGATATTAGCGGTGGCTCTTTGGATGTCAAGATTTATCCAAAAAATGTTCTTATTCCTGATTTGGCGGTATTTGATGCCTGCTCTAGCGGTCAGATTGACGCTTTTCACTCCGGACCTTACTACTGGAAGGGAAAAAATAGCGCTTTTTCTCTATATAGCGGAATACCGTTTGGTTTTACGGCGGAAGAGATAAACTCATGGATGCTTTTTGGTGGTGGAATGGAGCTTTGGAGGGAGCAGTATGCAAAATATAACCTTCATCCGTTTATGGGAGGAAACACCAACATCCAGATGGGCGGATGGTTTAGAAAAGAGATAAACTCGCTTGCAGATATGCAGGGACTCAAGATGAGAATACCTGGGCTTGGTGGAGAAGTTTTCTCCAAAATGGGAGTAAACTCGGTTCTGTTGCCCGCAGGAGAGATATATACCTCTTTGGAGCGCGGGGTTATAGATGCGACGGAATGGGTCGGACCTGCGTTGGATATAAAGATGGGGTTTTATAAGGTTGCTCCTCACTACTACTCCGGCTGGCATGAGCCCGGTTCTATTTTAGAGCTTACGTTTAACAAGCAGTTTTATGCTAAATTGTCTCTTGAGCAGCAATCTATGATCGAAGTTGCCGCTAGCGAGATGAACTCCAATATGACGTATGAGTTTCATAGTGAAAATATAAAGGCTCTTAAAAAATTAAAAGAGTTAGATATATCTATTTTGCAATTTCCCGAAGATGTAATAGATGCAGGGAAAAAAGCTTTAAGAGAAGTAATAGCAGAGCTTGGTGAAAAAAATAGTGATTTTAAGAGAGTTTACAGCTCCATAGAGAGTTATCTTGCCCTCTCAAGAGAGTGGAGTGATGCAAGTTTGAGGTATTTTTTAAATGAGAGATAGAAAAGGAGCTACAAATTTGAGATATATTATATTTTTTATTTTTATATTTAACACTGCTTTGTGGGGCTCTTTTAGTGGAGTTATCATAGATAGAGTTACATCTGCACCTATAGAAGGTGCGATTGTTAGTGATTCCAATTTTAGCACAAAAAGTGATATAGGTGGAAGTTTTTTAATCAATAGCAATGAGGATAGAGTTTCTATAAAGGCGTATGGTTATAGACCATATAAATTAAATAAAGAAAACAACGAGACTGTTTTTAAATTAGAGCCGATAACAGTTAAAGCTCTTTATCTTAGCTTTTGGCGTGCAAGCAACAACTCTCCAAGATTAAAAGAGATTTTAGATATTATTGAGAAAACTGAAATCAATACTATTGTTGTAGATGTTAAAAATGAGTACGGCTCAACTTCTTATAAGACCTCTTATGAGAAAGCAAACAGTTATGGTGCTCATGAAGATAGAACAAACAGAGATATAGCGCAATTCATGGAGCTAATGAAGTCAAAAAATATATACACCATTGCTAGAGTAGTAACATTCAAAGATGAGCTTCAAGCTTCAAATAACCCTGACTATGCTATAAAAAAAGAGGATGGTACACTCTGGAGAAACCATGACAATATGGCTTGGGTTGATCCGTTTGATAAAAGAGCACATGAGTACACAATCTCAATTGCCGAGGATGCCGCAAAAGTTGGTTTTGATGAGATTAATTTTGACTATATACGTTTTCCTGCAAAGACCGGATTGTTGTTATCTAAAGAAAACAGCGAAGAAAACCGCGTAGAAGCAATAGGTGAGTTTTTAGAATTAGCACAAAATAGGCTTAGAAAATATGGTGTTTTTATCTCTGTTGATACTTACGGAAACGTATGTTGGGAAGATAATGACGTAGGGATTGGGCAGAAGATAGAGTCACTATCAAAATATGCGGATTATATCTCTCCAATGCTCTATCCTTCGGGTTTCTCAAGTGGCTCATTTGGATTTGAAAATCCATCTGAGCATCCACATACCGTCATCTTTAGAAGTATTAAAAACATAGAAGATAAGATTGATTCAAAGAGACTCAGACCATGGCTTCAATCTTTTAAAGATTATGCTCATAGGAAAATAGAGTATAGCTACTTTGAGATAAATGAGCAGATTAGAGCGGCTGCAGATGCAAATACAAGCGGATGGATGCTATGGTCACCATCTAGCAGATATGAAATAAGCTATTTTACACAGAGAGAGAAAAAAGCTTTAACCTTTGATTTAGTTCGTGAGACTCAGGAATATATTGATTAACAAGAGCATGAAATCTCTTTGAGTGGTTCATGTGAGTTAGATGGGCTATCTCATGAACTACTACAAAGTCAATTAGCCTTTTGTCTATTTTTATTAGCTCTATATTAAAAGTTATAACACCTCTTGAGTTACAGCTGCCCCATCTGCTTCTCATTTTTCTGAACTTTATGTCACTATAGTTTAAATTCATCTCTTTTGAGTAGTGAGCTGCTCTTTGGATAAGATAATTTTTTGCATACTCTCTATAGAACTTATCATAGCACCTTTTAATGGCTTCTACATTTGAAGTATCTGCTCTTTGCAGATACTCTCTTAGCTTGGCTGCCTCATTAGAATCAACACTAATAATCTCTCCAAAGAGCATAACTTCATCTTGAAGATTTATACTCTTTGGAGGATTCTCCTCTATAGTTCTTAACTGTTTTCTTATCCAAGGCTCTCTTTTTAAAAGAAGCTCTTTAATATAATTTTTAGAGACAACCGGAGTCTTAAGCGTAATATCACCATTTTTTTTAACACTTATATAACTGTTTTTAAGATTTGCTTTGCATAGATGCAAGATTTCTAAATCATTGAAGTTTATCTTATTCGTATGCAATTGGATCTTTAACTCCTGCAGCTTTAAAGCCTTTTAGTCTTAGACGGCAGCTGTCACATACTCCGCAGGCTCTATCTTCATTTTTATAGCAGCTCCATGTAAGATGTAAGGGAGTGTTTAGTTCAACTGCATGCTTGACAATCTCGGACTTTTTAAGGTGCACAAGCGGCATATGGATTGTTATATTTGTCTCATCTTTTGTACCGAGATTAATACTCTTCTCCATACTTTTAATAAAGGAGTCCCTACAATCAGGATAGCCGCTACTATCCTCCTCTACAACGCCAATAGCAATAGCCTCAGCGCCCTCTTTCTCTGCAATAGCGGCTGCCATACTTAGAAATATACCGTTTCTAAACGGTACGTACGTAATCGGCACTCCCTCTTCTAGTCCGTTTGTCGGAACCTCTATATTTGTATCAGTTAGTGCCGAAGCTCCAATTTGAGTAAAAAAATCTAAGTTTAGAACATATCTATTTAGAACTTTTAACTCATCACAAATCGCATTAAAGCACGAAAGCTCTTTAGCCTGCGTTCTTTGTGCATAGTTAAAGTGCAAAGCTATAATCTCATAACCCAACTCTTTCATCATGTAAGCACTAAGTGTCGAATCCATACCGCCGCTCATGATGCAGAGCGCTATTTTATTTTTCATCTTCATAAAAATATTTTAACATAATATTTTAATCTTCATTAAAAGAAATAAGCAATATAATCATCTTATAGAGTAAATAAAGGGGATATTATGAATGTTTCATCTTCTGGAGCAACGGCTCAATCTTCAACTCAAGTTGAAGCTATGAAAAAATCTATTGACACGCAAGAGCAGCAAGTTTTAAAAATTTTAGAAAATGCCAATAAAGAGTCTCAAAAAATGGCTGCACAGAAAACAGGTCTTGGAAATAATTTAAATATAACCACCTAAACTTCTGCATATAAAATTGGCGAATTTAAATCTATCTTTGATATAATTTTGCCCATGATTGAACTAGACAACAGAACCGCACTAACTATTGATACCACAACAATTGACGCTATAGCTAATTATCTTACAAAAAAAGAGATAGAACTATTAATTACCGATAGCAAAGAGATGCGAGATATAAATAAAACGCATCGTAACATAGATAAAGATACAGATGTTCTAAGTTTTCCATACGAAGAGATGCCAATGAGTCCACTAGGAAGCATAGTTATCTCATCTTCGCATGTACAGACAAAGGCCAAAGAACTTGGACATAGTACAGATGATGAGATAGCACTTCTCTTTATCCATGGGATGCTGCATCTTCTTGGATATGACCATGAAGACGATAGCGGCGAGATGAGAGAAAAAGAAGCTGAGCTAATTGAAAGATTTAACTTGCCAAAGAGTTTAATAATAAGAACACAAGGATAAAAGCGTATGGATTTTATAATTTTTATAGTTGCTATGACAGCGCTTATTTACGGAGCAGACTTTGTAATTAAGGAGTCAGAGAGAATAGCTCTACGCTTTAATATATCACACTATGTAATAGGTGCCACTCTTGTAGCATTTGGAACATCTCTGCCGGAGATGGCAGCTTCCATGGTGGCATCATATAGCAATAAAAGTGACATGGCAGTTGCAAATGTTGTCGGCAGTGTTATTTTTAATATTACTCTGGTGCTTGGCGTTGTTTTTTTTATCTCAAAAAAAATGGTTCCAAAAAGAGATCTCTTCTCTCTAGATAGCGCATGGGTTGTTATACCGGTAGTGCTCTTTTTTATAATGATTCAAGATGGAGAAATAAGTAGATTTGATGGGTTTTTATATCTACTTTTAATGGTCTCTTATATTATATTTTTATTTGGTAGCTCTAAAGAGACTCTCCAGAGTGATATAGATGAGGAGCTTCTTAAAGAGAAGTTCAACTGGCTTTTGACAATATCGCTTCTTCTTGTAGGTTTTGTTTTAACTATTGGCGGAGCCAATTTTGTTGTGGAGAGCGGTACAAATATAGCAAGGAACTTTGGCGTTAGCGAGTGGGTAATAGGTCTTTTGCTTATAGCTCTTGGAACGTCTCTTCCGGAACTTGTAGTGTCTATAGTGGCAATAAAAAAGGGAAATGCCGAGATGAGCATAGGCAATATCATAGGCTCAAATGTTGCAAACTTCTCAATGGTTCTGGGTTCTGCGTCACTACTAAATCCCTTAAGTATAGATTTGATTGCGACAAAGTTTGATCTCTTTATAATGGCTGCTGCCTCAATAGCTCTTGTTTTTATCTTAGCAAACAAGCTTTACAACAGAGCCGGAGCAATATTTTTACTGATAATATTAGCTCTTTTTATACAAAACGCAGTATAAGTTTCTTTAGAAAACGCAGTATAAGTTTCTTTTAAAAAGTGCTCTTATATTAAAAAGAGCGTTTATTTTTCTATATATCCCATCTCTAGAAGTTTATTGTAGATATCTGAGACAATCTTACCTGCTGCAGAGCCACCATGCCCGCCATGCTCTACCATTACCGAGACAACATACTGAGGATTGTCATGCGGTCCATAGGTTGAAAACCAAGCGTGGGAACGTGTATAGTACTCCATCTCATGCTCTAGTTCTCGCTCCTCAATATCTTGTAAAATACCTACAACTTGAGCTGTTCCTGTTTTACCGGCAATTTTAACTTTTGAGCTAAGATATCCTGTTGCCGTACCGCTTGGATAGTTACATACTTGATACATGGCTTTTTGAATTAGAGGAAGTTTTTTGAGCTCATCTTCATTGAGTACATACTCAAATTGAGGCTCAATATCCTCATTTCCTACCCTCTTTGCGAAATGAGGGCGAGGAAGTTTTCCAGTTGCCATAAGTGCAGTAAATTGTGCCATCTGCATAGGTGTTGTCAAAAAATCGCCCTGCCCGATTGATGTATTTACCGTCTCTCCTATATACCAAGGTTTGTTATACTTATTTCTTTTCCATTCTCTTGAGGGCACCGTGCCTACAAACTCATTTGGCAAATCGATACCTGTTTTCTTGCCAAGTCCATATCTGGTAAGTCCTTCGCTCATCTTTTTTATGCCAAGTTGAATACTTCCTTTATAAAAATAGTCATCACAACTCTCTCTAATAGCTTTGGTAATGCCCGTGTTTCCATGTCCGTCTCTTTTCCAACATCTAAAAATTCTTTTGCCAAGCGGCATTGACGCTGTACAGTAAACACCCCAGTTTGGACCGATTTCAGGTGCTGTAATATACAACAGCCCAAGTCCTGTTTTTATAACAGAACCTGGAGGATAAAGACCATGAACTAGCTTATTTGTAAATGTCTTCTCAAGGCTGTTGGATAGTTTATCCCACTCTTCATGTGTTATGCCGGTTACAAATTTATTTAAATCATATTCAGGAAAACTGCTTGCAGATAAAATAGCTCCATCCATGCTCATAACTATAACTGCGCCCGACTTATTAACAAAAAGAGACGATATATATTTTTGAAGTTCAATATCAATGTTTAACATCAGTTTTCTATTTTCTATAGGAGCTTGGCTTGAGAGTTCTTCTATCTCTTGATTGTTAGCATTAACTTTAACCTCTCTCTTTCCGGCTTCTCCTTGAAGATATTTATTATAATATTTCTCTATCCCTGATTTACCGGTATAGCCTATTAGCTCTTGGAGTTTATCATCTTTTATGTCACTCTTGTTTGCACGAGCAACATAGCCAATGGAGTGCGCAGCAACCTCGCTATATGGATAGAATCTTTTAGGGGAAGATACTATATTTATGTTTTCTCTGAGGTTAAGAGTAGAGTATACCGGCATAATATCTTCATAGGAGACAAACTCAACTATATCAATAAAATTATGATTATAATATGAGTCACTTTTCTTGTAGTTTTTTATAACTTTTTCTCTATCTATTTTTGGCAAAAATTTAAGAAGAGTATTAACCTCCTCTTCTAGCATGTTTTGATTTTTTTTCAAACTCAAATGCGGAGCTAACTGTATTTTAAAGCCAAGCTTATTTATGGCTATAGGCTTGTTGTTAATATCTACTATTTCACCTCTTACAGGTGGAATCTGTTCGGTTTTTATACTATTATCGTAGGATAATTTCTCATAGTATGTGTTAGACTCTACTGAGAGTAAAAAAACTCTCACTAAGAGTGCAAGCCATGTTGTAATAAATATAAAAATTATAAATTTAATCTTCATAATAGGCTCAAAATTAAAAATTCTACTGCAATATAGTAAATTATATAGTAGTTCATACTAGGCATCTGGAGCAAAAAGATATTTGCTAAAAGTGAGCAAAAAAGAAAAAAACCGATATATACTAGCACTACAATAGATAACTTTACACATAAGTCACAATTAAAATTTTTCTTTATTTTTGGAACAATGTATCTATAAATAAACGAAAAATATATAATAGTGCTAAAGAGCAAGTAGCTATTTTGTGCTTCAAAGAAAAGAAGACAGATAGATACCAAAAATAGAGAAAAAGCATCCTCTTGTTTTAGGGCTTTTGCAAAATAGATATACAAAATTGCAAAAAGAGGAGGCAAAAATAGGTATATGCCGCTAAGCGCAGTGTATATAATAAACAGCGCAGTATAAAAAAGCGGTGTTAAAGATTTTTTATCAGAGATACTTCGTTGCATACGGGAAAGTGTTTACATTTTATACAATCAGCCCAGATTTTATGTTCTGGCAGGGACTCTTTTGGAATTTCGACAAACCCAAGTTTCTCAAAAAACTCTTGTCTATATGTTAAACTAAGTAGCTTTTGAAGACCAAGTGTTTTAGCCTCCTCTATTGCTTTTAAAACTAAGCTTTGACCTATTTTCTCTCCTCTTTTACTCTCTTTGACAACAAGAGACCTAATCTCAGCTAGCGATGGCGTATGGATATGAAGAGCGCAAAAACCGACTATCTCACTACCCTCTTTAGCTAATATATAAGATCTTATATTTGTTGCTATCTCATCTGAACTTCTTGGCAAAATCAGACCGGATTCAACCTCGGGTATAACTAGTTTTTGCATATCTTCTATATCAGATAATTTTGCACGCAATAACTCAATGTTGTTCATCAAAAGTTCCTTTTAAAACATCATGTATTATCGTAACAATCTTCTGTAGGCCCTTTTTTTTGGAACTTGAGACCATAAGGGCATCCGGAAACTCTTTTTTAAGAGCGGTTTGCTCTTTTTGATTAAGTTTGTCTATTTTAGTAAATATTTGCAATATATGTTGAGACTCATCAGCATGTTGAAGTAAAAAATCACTTACTGATTTATCAATCTCTAAAAAAGGGTGTCTACAATCAACTAAATGTACAAAAAGCTTTATCTGTTTTCTCTGTGCTATAAAATCGGTTAGGTTTTTTTCCCAATCGCTCTTTATAGACTTTGATACTTTTGCATAGCCAAAGCCCGGTAAGTCAACAAATTTTGCAAAACTCTTTTGGGCGTTTTCTCTATCTATGAAAGTAACTTCAAAATAGTTGATAAGTCTTGTTTTTCCCGGAGTTGAAGAGACTTTTGCCAAGCCTTTGTGGTTAGTTAGGACATTTAAAAGCGAGCTTTTACCGACATTAGAGCGAGCCATAAAAACAACTTCATCTTGCACATCTGTATCTGGTGCACCACCAATATTTGCAGCTGATGTCAGAAACTTTGCATCAACAATCTCAATCATTTTTGCTCTTATTATCATCTTTTGGCATGTTGAATATCATTATAACAGGCTCTTTTTGTGCACCTTTTGCATATGCTTTGCCCTCAATTGTTTTTAGGATAACCTCTTCTCCTATAATCTCTTTTTTCTCATTTATCTGCTTTAAGTGAACCTCTTGAAAGAAGTGATACTCCTTCTCATTTGGAAGATATACTACTTTTTGTGCTTTTCCTTTATAGAGTGCGCCTTCTATAGTTTTTATATTAAATGAAGCATCTCCTTGAGCTATAAATTTTGTCGGCTCTTGCTTCTCATCTGTATAAACTGTAACTTTTGATGCGTTTAGCTCATCGTTGCCTCTTATAATATTAACACTGCCCTCAAAAACAGAGATTCCTGTTTTTTGATCCGAATGGAAAGTATTTGCCTTAATTTTCAACTCTTGTGAAAATAACGATCCCGTTAAAAAAATTATTGTAAAAAATGTTTTTTTCATCTATTTGCTCTCTTTTAGTTGATATACTGCTCTGACGCTTTTTGACTCTATTTGCTCCGAAGAGCTATTGTGTTTTAGTCTCTTTCCTACTACCCTATTTGATCCTCTGTAGAGGACAAACTCTCCATCAGCAGTGGCTATACTTGTTTTTTTATCATAAACCGCTTTTTGAGTCTCAAAAGTCAATCCATCCTCTCTAGAGTAAATTATGTCGCCATCAAGATAAACCTTGTCATTTTTATATATACCGCTGTTTGCTTTCATGTTTGCAATAAGCTTTTTTGAATTATCCGTATAATCCATATTGTCAATAGTATATCTGTTTGTAAACTTGTTAGCGTTTGTACCATTCATCAATGTAACCAAACCGTTAGAGTCAAGCTCATGCATAACAAAAGATGATATTGTAAACATGGGTACTTCGCCGGTTGCTTGTTGCTTAATCTCTAGCGGCTTAAATAGAAAGAGAATCATCAATAGAGATAAGGAGAAAAATATAAAAAAGTAGTTTATATTCACAACTATAACCACAAAGATAAGAATTGATCTCTTGTATCGTTCTCATCAACTAAAATATCTATCATCTCTCTAACAGCAGCTTCCCCGCCTCTTGCAGTTAAGACCGTATCAACAGCTTCTCTAATCTCTTTTACGCCATCTTTTGGAGTAAAGCTTCTACCAACATAGCGTAGCATCTTGTAGTCATTTAAATCATCGCCTATAGCAGCGACCTCATAGCTTTTTACTTCAAGTTTCTCCATAAGTTTTTTTAACACACTCTCTTTATCTTTTACATGTTGAAATAGATATTTTATTCCAAGCTCTTTTGCTCTTTTTTCAACTATTTTAGACTCTCTACCCGTAATGATTGCAGCATGAAATCCCATTTTTACCCATGCACTTATGGCTAGACCATCTTTAACATTAAAGTGCTTTATCTCTTCACCGCTTGCGGAGTATATAATATCTCCACTTGTTAGGCAACCGTCAACATCTAAGACTATAAGTTTAATCACAGCATCTCTTTTGTGCTTGGGATACCTACTCTATCATTTCTTTGCATTGCACGACGAATTGCAACTGCAAGCGATTTAAAAGCCGCTTCAATAAGATGATGTTTGTTTTTTCCTCTAAGCGCTATAATGTGCGCACTAATTCTAGCATTTGAGATGAAAGCTTTAAAGAACTCTTCAACAAGCTCTATATCAAACTGCCCTACTTTGCCAAAGATATTAATCTCGTATACTAAATATGGACGATTGCTTAAATCTAAATCACAACTAACACATGCCTCATCCATGACAATATTTGCACTTCCAAATCGCTCCATGTTTTTAACCGGATATATTGCCTCTGCTAAAAGAGAACCCAAAACTATTCCTATATCTTCAACACTATGGTGATCATCTATGTGCGTATCGCCCTTACATGAGATATTTAAATCAATTAAAGAGTGTTTAGAGAAGCTCTCTAGCATGTGGTCTAGAAAACCGACACCGGTGTCTATATTAGACTTGCCCTCTCCATTTAATAGCATCGAGATAGTTATATCCGTCTCTTTTGTTTTTCTACTTTTACTAATCATCTCTTAATCCTCTCTAACAATAAATGAATCTTTAAAATTTCCAAGTGATTTATAATCTCTGGCCTCTTGTTCACTTCTAAAACCTTTAAGCCATACTTTGAACATTCTACCGTTTTCTGTATCCATATCTTTAATGATAGTTTTGTATCCATCAGTATCATCATACTTCTTTTGGGTAAAAATTGCACCCTCTATTCTAGAAAAAGATGCAATCTGAATAGCAAATCCATCTACCGGCTGATCTTGAGGCGAATCTCTTAGCTCTTTATTGAGTGGAACCTTTCTCTGATCTTTTGAGTGAAAACCTAGGACTTCAACGCTAACTGGTGCCGTTCCATCATTTATCATATCTATTTTTCGCGCAGCCGTGTTTGAGAGGTCTATGATTCTTGTTGCTATAAAAGGACCTCTGTCGTTTATCCTAACAACCGTGCTTAAGCCGTTTTTCTTGTTTGTGACTTTTACAATGGTATTCATAGGGAGGGTCTTATGTGCAGCAGTCATGTCGTACATATTGTAAGTCTCCCCGTTTGATGTAAGTTTACCGTGAAAATCAGGACCGTACCAACTTGCATTTCCGCGAAACTTGTCACCTACGTTTACGACGGTAGGGTAGTACTTCTTTCCTCTTATTACATATGGTCTCATAGTCGGGTGTTTATAATCTTTTTGATTAATCACAGAACTATGCGACCTACTATCAGAAGAGTATGTTTTTGTATCTCCGTAGTTTGTATATGTTCTAGTGCCTCTTGTGCTACATCCCGTAGCTAAGATAAGGGCAAAAATAAGTAAAAAAAAAGAGAACTTACTCATATAGCTTTAACCTCTCGCCTTCTCTTATTAGAGTATCTTTGAGATTGTTTTGTAGCTGTATGCTTTTTACACTTACCTTGTATCTTTGCGAAATTGACTCTAGAGTGTCGCCTCTTTTAACAAAATGATAAATCTGTTTATTTATTTTTTCAATACTTTTTTTATTATCTATAGGGATGATTAATCTCTGTTTTAAGTTGATAATATTGCTTTGAAGATTGTTAAAATCTTTAATCATCTTAAATGAAACACCATACTTTTTTCCTATATCATAGAGGCTATCTCCTTTTTTTACAATATGTACCTTGTATATATTTTTAATCTCCTCTTCAAAATATTTTTGTTTAAAGTCGGAGAGCTTAATGTATGGAATATATATGTCGTAACCGCCTAAATATGGAGGTACAAAATCATATTTAAGATGTCTATTTAATTTCTGGAGTTCTGCAAGCGGGATTCCAACTAGCTTGGAAATTCTCTTTAACGACTCCCCTCTTGGTACTCTAACAGTAGAGATAGAGTAGGCATTTGCTCTGTTTAAAAGATGTTCATACTCACTTTTTAACAAAAACTGCTCATCATTCCCCATTAAAGCAAGAGCGACTATTTTTCTAATATAGAGCCTGCTCTCTCTTGGAATATACTTTTTTTCAGGGTCTAGCAAAATAGGCAGTTCATCGCTTTTTGCAGCTTTAATTGCTCTACTTAATCTTCCACTACCGCAATTGTAAGCAATAGCAGCCAAGTACCACTTCCCAAATCTATCATGAAGATCACGAAGATGTCTTGCAGCTGCTTGTGTTGATTTTATAAGATCTCGTCTCTCATCTACGTATTCATCAATTTTTAGGTCATACATCTTGCCTGTCTCAGGCATAAATTGCCATAAGCCTGATGCACGTTTTACAGAGTATGCTTTTGCAGAAAAGTGCGATTCTGCCATAGCAAGAAAAAGAAATTCAGCAGGAATACCATGTTCTGCCAAAATACTCTTTATAGCAGGAATAAAAAGATAGGCATCATTCATCGCTTGAAAAAAGCGCTTATCTTTATAGATAGTCATGTTGCTGTTTTTCATTTTATTCATAATCGGATCATAAAGAAATGACGCCTCTATATCAAAAGATTCCAATATGGATATCTCTTTGGTGTGGTTTGAAGTAAAATTAAGGCTCGCACTCAACAGAAGCGGCATTAAAAGCAGTAGGAAATATTTCAAGATAGCGACTCTTATTTTAAATTTTAAAGAGTAGATTTTATCTAAATCAACTTTAAATATAGTTAATAATTTTTGATATTAAGAAATATCAAAGAGCTTAAGGGCGTTTTGAGTGGTTGTTTTCTTTATATCTTCAAGTGAAATTTCTAGAATTTCAGACATTTTTTTTGCAATAAAGGTTGTATATAGCGGCTCATTTCTCTCACCTCTATGCGGGGTTGGTGTTAGATATGGTCCATCAGTCTCTATAAGAAGCCTTTCATTGGGTATTTTGGGTAGTACATGCGGGAGTTTTTTTGCATTTTTAAATGTCAAAACTCCGCCTATTCCAAAGTAAAAACCCTCTTTTGCAAGGCTTAGCAACTCCTCATCAGCATTATAGCAGTGAAGAACTCCGCCCACCTCTTTTGCACCGTGTGCAAGAAGTATCTCTTTTGAATCTCTTGAGGCGTCCCTTATATGCACTATAAGTGGTTTTTTATACTTTTTTGCAACTTCTATTTGGGCTATAAAGATCTCTTTTTGCCTATTTTTTTCTCTCTCTTTCTCCTCATCTGTCCCCTCAAGCCTAAAGTAATCAAGTCCGCATTCACCTACAGCCACGCATTTTGGGTGCTCAATATAGTTACTGAAATCAAGAGTATCAAATATATCCATATCATATGGATGAACACCCACTGCAAAGTAAACATCGCTGTTTTTTTGGGCTATCTCAACGGCTCTATCAAGGTTTGCGGGATCTGCTCCCGGAATTATAAAGCGCTCTACACCACCCTCTCTAGCTCTATTTAAAACCTCTTGCAAGTCCTCCTCATATCTCCTGTCATCAAGGTGGACATGTGTATCAATTATCATATATTTAACTCTCTTTTTACTTATTTTACGTGCAGACCTAAGAGCTCTTTTGCAAACCCTTTTGCCTCTTGCGTAATACTCTCACCGCTTATAATTCTAGCTATTTCATCAACTCTGTTATCAAAATCCAGCTCTCTTACATATGACTCATCATCTTTTTTATATACTAAAAAGTGCTGATCGCCCATTGAGGTAAGCTGCGGTTGGTGTGAAATTACAAATATTTGAAAATATTTTGAGAGCTGCTTTAATACCTTAGCAACGCTCATAGACTCTTCCCCGCTTAGATTTGCATCTATCTCATCAAGCATCAGTACACCGCCGTTTTTGCTCATAAATTCTGATTTAAGAGCTAGTATTGCCAATCTAAACCTGTTAAATTCGCCGGTACTTACTTTTTGCAGCTCTGTTGAGTTTAGTTTTAAAACAATTTCATCTTTTCCTAAGACTCCATAATCAGTTTGAACTATCTCAACTTGCGCATCTCTTAAATATAGCTCTTTTAAGTATCTGTTTAAATCAGCTATAAAAGGCTTTAACTCGGCATGTCGAAGCTGAGTAAGAGTGTTTGCATAATCTTTTACTTTTTTACTTAAGGTAGCTTCTCTTTGCTCTAAATTACCTTTTGTAATCTCTATATTTTCATACTTTTGAAGCTCTTGTATCTTCTGCTCTTTATACTCAAGAGCATCTTCTATGCTTCCGTATCTTCTTTTTAAATCCCCTAACTCCTCAATGCGACCTAGAACCTCTTCAATATCAACTTCATCAAGCGCATTAAATCTCTCCTCTGCACTCTCCATGATGGCTCTTAGCTCATTCATGGTATCGCTAAAAAAAGAGCTATCTATATTTAAGAGATCTAAAGTACTAAAGACATTGTGCTCTTGCTCAAAAATAAGACTTGCCCTAGATATAGCCTCCATTGCCTTCTCTTTTTTTGAGAGCTCTTTTTTTATATCTAATAGTTCAATATCTTCGGAGATTTTAGGGTTTACATCCTCTATCTTTTTAATCTCATAAGCGGCAAACTCTTTTAACTCGATGACTCTTTTTTGTTCATCTTCAATTGATAAAAGCTCTTTTTTAACCATTTTATACTCTAAAAAAGCCTCTTTGTAGTCGTTTTTTAACTTATCTATATTTTGATTCTGTTTTTTTATTCTCTCATCTAAAATAGATAAAAGGTTTTCATTCTCAAAATCGCTAAAATCTCTCAAAGAGAGGTGTCTTAAGTAGCCAGAAGATAAGTCAGTCATGCTTTTTTTAGAGATGCTTTGGTTGTTGATGAAGTATCTTGATTTCTCTTTTTTAATATGTTTAAAAATATACAAATCATCACTCTCTATGCCATACTCATCTGCATCCAACTCCCAAGAAACAGTTGATTCACATACCGATGCATCACATGAGGCAGTGCCAAACGAAGATAAGATAGAGCTCATTAAAATCGACTTTCCGCTTCCGCTTGGACCGGTAAAGACAACCAGTCCTGATTTTAAATCCAACTCAACCTCTTTAAAACTAAGGTACTCTTTTAGGTAAAATCTCTCTATCATTCATTAGTGCCTTGCTAAAATATTTTCAAATTATACTTCTTTATTGTTAAAAATCTATGACTCTTTACTTACTTGAGTGAGCAGGAAACTCTTCAAGCATAGTAGCTACAATTTTATTGAAGTGCTCCTTGCGCTCTTGCGGTGACTCTAACTCTTTTATCTTACTCTTGAGTGTTGCATACCAGAATATCTTCTGCGTAGAGGGATCGAGCATATTTATAAGAGTAGTTCCTTCATCGCTCGAAAAACCACGAAAAGTTCCAAGAGAGAGACCTAGTCCGCTTGAAAACGTGCCTAAACCGACTCCAACACCGACATTTGAGGGTACATCCTCTCGGATTATGCTATGAAAACTCACATGAAACTCAGCCTCATTTTCAGGTACGCTTCTATAGCCCTTTGACTCCATTTCATACTTTATAGCCTCTGCTATGCGCTTATTATCTAATAGATATAGCTCATTTGTATTTTTGTTAACTACGGCAAATGTCGAAAGTGAACTTATCTCAAATAAAGGATCGTAATCTACAGCTACTTTTTTAGATGAACATCCTGATAAAATTAGAATTAGCAAAAATGGGAGTAGATATCTATACATGTTTATCTCTTTCGGGCTCTATTCACCCCATCTTAATTTCTCTTTTAATACCTCAAAGTAGTTATACTCCTCTTTGTGTATCAACTTGACTGTTTTGGTTGCTAGCTTTATATGTACACTCTCTCCGAGCTCTAGCTCATGCACATCTTGCCCATCAATGATTATTAAGGCTCTCTCCTCTGATGTCTTCATCTCTATGGCATATTTTCCGGGAAGCACAACCGGTCTTTGCGTCAAAGAGTGCGGACAAATCGGTGTCAGTGCAAATACATTACTCATCGGAAATAAAACAGGTCCACCTGCTGAGAGATTGTAAGCAGTTGAGCCCGTCGGTGTCGAGACAATCACTCCATCGCCATAGTAGGTATTGAAGGATTGCGAATCAACAAGAGTCTCTATATGTATCATGTTTGAAACTCTTGTACGAGTTAGCACTATATCGTTAAAAGCATAATACTTTACCTCTTTGGTGTTTTTTATAACTGTTGCTTCAAGAACCGCTCTCTCATCTACTCTATATCTGTTTTGAATTATTTTTTGCACAAAAGGGTCAAGCTCATCTACGGATAAATCCGCTAAAAAACCTAGATTACCTGCATGAACGCCGAGTATTGGGATATCAAAATCAAATGATTTTCTAACAGTTGATATAAGTGTTCCATCACCGCCAAAGGTAACTATGAAGTCACACTCTTTGCATATATTTTTAAAACTTTCTCCTGTCATGCCAATCATTTTAGCACTTCTGCTCTCTAGTAGAACTTCTATATTATAATTTTTAAAAATCTGCTCCACTCTCATGTAAGCATCTTTTATCTCCGGTGTTGAGGGTCTTAATACAACGCCTACTTTTTTTATATCTTTATTTTTCAAACATATCTCTTTATAAACATTTTACTAATTATACACTTTTGGTATTAAAATCAAAGGGAGCTCAACAATATTACTACTCCTGATGATTTAAGATTGATTGATTATAATATTTAAAACAGTTAAAGCAGAGGAGTTTTTTATGAAGATATTAGTCGTTTACTACTCAATGTACGGACATGTTTATAAGTTGGCACAAGCAGCGGTCGAAGGAGCTCTGTCGGTAGAAAATGTTGAAGTTGTGCTTTGTAGAGTTCCTGAGACTCTTCCTCTAGAGGTATTAGAAAAAATGGGTGCGGTTGAAGCTCAAAAACAGCAAGCACATGTACCTGTATGTACCGTAGAAGAGTTAGGCAGAGCCGATGCGGTCATCTTTGGAACACCGACTCGCTTTGGCAATATGTGTGCTCAGATGAGGCAGTTTCTTGATGCTACCGGTGGATTATGGACAAAAGGTGCATTAGTAGGAAAAGTCGGAAGCGTCTTTACAAGCTCAAACACGCAACACGGCGGTCAAGAGTCTACTATTCTTAGTTTTCACACTACCCTTTTACATCATGGCATGGTTATTGTCGGACTTCCATATACTTTTAAAGGACAGAGTACAATGGATGAAATCAGCGGTTGCTCCCCATACGGTGCATCTACTATTGCAGGTTCTGATGGAAGCATCTATCCAAACGAAAATGAGCTTGCAGGAGCACATTTTCAGGGAAGACATGTTGCACAAATAGCAAAGAAACTTATGGCTTAGGAAAAAAATATCTAGGTAAGAGCAAAATAATTGCCCGATAAGTCAAGTTTGGATATAATCGCGAAAATTATTTACTAGGACTCTATTTTTATGAGAAGTCATTATTGTGCGAATTTAAGTGAAGCAAACATTGGAGAAGATGTTGTTCTGACGGGTTGGGCGAACAGTTACCGTGACCATGGCGGAATTATTTTTATTGATTTAAGAGACAAGAGTGGCCTTATTCAGCTCACATGTGATCCCGAAGACAATGCAGAGGCGCATAAGGTAGCAGACAGTGTTCGTGATGAGTATGTTCTTATAGCTAAGGGAACTGTTCGTCATCGTGGGGAGGGACTTGTTAATCCACGTCTTAAAACCGGAGCTATAGAAGTTATAGTAAAAGAGCTTATAATTGAGAACAAATCAGCTCCAATCCCTTTCGTTATCGGTGATAAGAATGTAGGCGAGGAGACAAGATTAAAATACCGCTACCTAGAACTTAGGGATCCTTCAATGCATGAGACATTTCGTCTTCGCTCAAAAGCGGCAATTGCTGCTAGAAACGTACTCGATGCAAACGGCTTTTTAGAGGTTGAGACTCCTATACTTACAAAATCTACCCCTGAGGGTGCAAGAGATTATTTAGTTCCTTCACGTGTTCACAGCGGCGAATTTTATGCACTTCCGCAATCTCCGCAGCTTTTTAAACAGCTTTTAATGGTCGGTGGATTTGACAGATACTTCCAAATTGCTAAATGCTTCCGTGATGAAGACCTAAGAGCAGATCGTCAGCCTGAGTTTACTCAAATAGATGTTGAGATGAGTTTTTGTAACCAAGAAGATGTTATAAAAGTAGCAGAAGATTTACTTACGGCAATGTTTAGTGCTTGCGGTATTGATGTTAAACCTCCATTTAACCGCATTGCTTACAGAGATGCTATGGAATGGTATGGCTCTGACAAACCGGATTTGAGGTATGACCTTAAGATGGTTGACGTTATTGACATTTTTCTTAGATGCGACAATGAAATCTTTACAAACATCGCTAAAAAACCACATACAAACCGCATAAAAGCTCTAAAAGTTCCAGGTGCAGATCTTGTCTTCTCAAAAAGAGAGATGAAAACATTTGAGGATTATGTAAGAAAATTTGGTGCACAAGGTCTTGGCTATTTCCAGATGAAAGAGGATGGGCTTAAAGGTCCTCTTATAAAATTCTTTAGTGAAGATGATATAGCACTTTTAGTTGAGAGGCTAGGCATGGAAGTCGGCGATGTCGTATTTTTTGGTGCAGGCGATAAAAAGACCGTTTGGGACTACATGGGACGCCTTAGAATTTTTATAGCTGAGCATGAGAAGATGAATCTAGTAGATAAAGATGCTTTTGAGTTTGTTTGGGTTGTAGATTTTCCTATGTTTGAAATTGAAGATGGACGCGTAAAAGCACTTCATCATCCATTTACTATGCCAAAAGATACCGATAAAGAAGATATTGAAGAGATAGAGTCTATCGCTTATGATATAGTATTAAACGGAACGGAACTTGGAGGCGGAAGTATCCGTATCCATAAAGAAGATATTCAAGAAGAGGTATTTAAACTTCTTGGAATTGATGAAGAGGAGGCTGGGGAAAAATTTGGCTTCCTTCTTGATGCTCTTAAGTTTGGTGCACCTCCACATGGCGGCTTTGCTATCGGCTTTGATAGACTTATGATGCTTATAACTAAAAAATCTAGTATCCGAGACGTTATAGCATTTCCTAAGACTCAAAAGGCTTCATGTATCCTCACGCAAGCTCCGAGCAGAGTTGATGCTACCCAACTTCGTGATTTAAATATCCGTCTTAGAGAGCAGACTAAATAGACCAAAACTTCAAGGATTTATCTTTTGAAAAAACTATTCCTAATTATCGGAGCACCCGGCTCCGGTAAGACTACAGATGCAGAGTTAATAGCTAAGCAAACTGACAAAATAACACACTACTCTACCGGCGATATGTTAAGAGCAGAAGTTGCAAGCGGCAGCAAACTTGGAATTGAGATAGAGAGCTATATATCCAAAGGTCTTATTGTTCCTATAAAAATAGCAATAGAGACTATCGTAAATGCCATAAAAAATGCTCCGACTGACATAATCATAATTGACGGTTATCCTAGAAGCATGGAGCAGTTAAATGCTCTGGATGAATACATGAGCAAAGATGCCTCTTTGGAGCTTGCAAGCGTTATAGAGGTTCGTGTTAGCGAAGAGACGGCACGAGATAGAGTTCTTGGCCGTGCCCGCGGTGCCGATGATAACACAGAAGTATTTGACAACCGCATGAAAGTATACACCGAGCCATTATCTGACATACAAACTTTTTACAAGGCCAAAAATCTTTTACACGTAATAAGCGGTGAAGATACTATTGAAGAGATAGTTGCCGAGATGAGAACTTTCATAAACTCTAAGATTATCTAAGTTTTTTGATGATTTTTTGATACTTTTTTTCATCTTTGTACCGAATAAGAAGCACGTCATGCGCATTTAAAATTGTTGAGCCTGTTGGTTTGAAATATTTATTATTTCTATGAATGAGTAAAATTAAAAAATCTTTTGGTATATCAAGCTCCACTATGCTTTTTCCTATAATTTGAGAATCCTCTTCAATATAAAACTGCTTAAGTGAACTAGTTAGTAGCGGGGAGAGTAAAACCTCTTGTGTTTTTGGTTTCTTTGACTCTACTTTTAGCCATCTAGCTACATAGGGCAAAGACATCCCTTGAATCAAGATGGAGAATAAAACTAGAAAAAAGACGGTATTAAAGATCAAAGCAGAGTGCTCGAAATTTACCAAGTAAGGATATGTAGCCAAAACTATGGGTACCGCTCCTCTAAGCCCAACCCAAGAGATAAAGAACTTCTCTCTTATACTAAACTTACTAAACACCATACTTAAAAATACACCAATTGGGCGAGCAACAAACATAAGCCACAAAGCAATAGCCAGAGCCGGTAGTGCTATGTCGGGAAGCTGTGAAGGAAATACTAATAAACCTAAAGCCAAAAAGACTGTAATTTGCATAATCCAAGAGAGAGCGTCATGAAATCCGACCAAGTTTTTTTTGTGTGCAAACTCTTTAGTATTTGCAACAATTCCTGCTAAATAAACAGCCAAAAATCCATTGCCGCCTAACATTGAACTAAGAGCAAAAAGAAGTAAAATCCAACCAATCGTAAAGACGGGATAGAGTCCATAAAAACTCAAATGTATGCGGTTTAAAATCCTTGGTAGAACGAAACCAAAGGCATAGCCTAAAACAGCACCGATAAAAAATTGTAAAAAGAATTTATAAATCCACATGAGAACAGAAGAGTCTTGTGGGAAGAGTATAATCTGTAAAATAGCTACTGTAAGAAAAATAGCCATAGGGTCGTTACTTCCTGATTCAAGCTCCAAAAGAGGTGCGAGACGCTTTTTTAAAGCTATGCCTTTTGCCCGCAAAATCGTAAAAACAGCAGCTGCATCGGTTGATGAAATGATAGCTCCAATAAGCAGAGCTTCTAAAAAACTAAAATCAAGAAGAGCGTAAACTCCTATGGCAACTACAAATGCGGTCAAAAATACACCAAGGGTGGCAAGTACGATACCTTGTCTTAAGACAGGTTTTATAGCCTTCCATGTAGTATCGAGTCCGCCACCAAACAAGATAAAAATAAGAGCAAGAGTCCCTATGTTTTGCGCCAATTTAACATTATCAAAAGCAATACCTAGCAGACCGTCAGAACCTGCAAGCATACCTAATCCTAAAAATATAAAAAGAGAGGGCACTCCAAAACTGTTAGAGAGTTTACTTGCAACAACACTTAGCAACAATAAAAAAGCAGCTATAAGTAGATAAATTTCAATTGTTTGCATAATTCTCCCTATACTATTTTCAATAATTGATTGTTTCTTGCAAGCTAATATTTATTAACCTAGTTTAGAAACTATAGCTGCTTCTACTTTAGATATATCAGCAGTTCCATCAACAGTTATGTATGTCAGAGACTCCACTTTTTGCGCCTGCTCTTTATAGTAGCCTATAAGAGGCTTTGTCTGCTCATGATATACTTTTAACCTATCAAGAACAACCTCCTCTTTGTCATCATCCCTTTGAACAAGATCTTCGCCTGTTATATCATCTTTGCCATCTACTTTTGGCGGATTATATACGATGTGGTAAGTCCTGCCGCTTGCTAAGTGTGCACGGCGACCCGACATGCGCTTTACAATCTCGCTATCTGGAACATCTATCTCTATAACGGCATCAATCTCTATGCCTGCATTTGCAAGAGCGTCCGCCTGTGCGATAGTACGAGGGAATCCGTCTAGTAAAAAACCACCTTTGCAGTCATTCTCTTTAATTCTCTCTTTTACAAGCCCTATTATAATATCGTCTGTAACAAGCTGTCCTGCATCCATTGCAGCTTTAGCTACTTTACCGAGCTCTGTGCCTGCTTTTATCGCAGCACGAAGCATATCTCCGGTTGAGATTTGAGGAATATTATATCTTTTTGTTAAAAAACCTGCTTGAGTTCCTTTTCCTGCACCTGGAGCTCCTAGTAAAATTATTCTCATATTTTATCCTATCTGTTTTATTGATGATATTATATAGAAACGAATTTAAAATTGGCTATATTCAAATTACATAGACTACTCTTGCTCCGTAAATCCAAAATCCTCATCTAAAGAGTCGTTTTGAGCCTCCAAGATATCATCAATAAGCTCTTTGCACTCATCTTCTTCGATATCCCCGTTTTTAATATCCTCTAGCACATCTTGCAAATCAGCTTTAAACTCTCTTAACTCTTCTATCTCCTCTTTTGAGTCTTGAGCAGCCTCTTTGCTATCGGCAATCTCCTCAAAAATCTCATCTAATCTCTCATCTATATCCGGAATAACGCTTTTTGTTATTAACTCTTCTAGTTGTTGTGAATATGACATGTGATTTCCTTAACTCTTTTTAGTATAATACATAAAAAAGATATAACGGTAGATAAAAATGAACTTTTATGCTTGCATTATCGGCAGTGAAATATTAAACGGTCGTAGAGTTGACAAACATTTTGAATTTTTAAAAAATGAACTTCAAAAATATGGACATGAACTTTTTGCCTCTTTTATCATAAAAGATGATAAAGAGCTAATTAGAAAGATATATAAAATGGTAAAAGATGATGCCGATGGAGTAATGTTCTCCTTTGGCGGTATAGGTGCTACTCCGGATGACTTAACTAGAGAGATTGCGGCAGAAGTCTTTACCTCAAAGCCACTACTAAGGCACAAAAAGTTTGAACAAGATATTATTCAGAGATTTGGCGAGGAGGCGTATCCACATAGGATATATATGGCAGATCTGCCGCAAGATGTCAAGCTTCTGCCTAATCCGGTAAATAATATGTCCGGTTTTTCTCTGCAAGATAGATACTTTTTTACTCCCGGATTCCCACAAATGGCACACCCTATGATAATTGTAGTTATAGAGCGTCTCTTTAGTGAGTCAAAACAAAAATATAGAGCCACTCTACTAGCAAAAACAAGTGAGAATACGCTTATAGAGCTTATGAAAGAGATTCCCCCTGAGATTGAACTCTCATCTCTTCCCATATTAAACAACAATGGTGCATCTGTTGAAATATCACTCTGTGCGGCAGACAAAAAAAGCGTAGAAAACTACTTTAAACTATTTACTGATTTTTTAGACAAATCAGAAATATCATATAATTTAATATAATCTCAATCCGGTCGATTTGCCTTAGAGTAAGTAAAAATCAAGGAATTGCATCATGGTAATTTGGTTATTGGTACTTTTATTGCTTAGTCTGTCTCTATATGTTGCTTATCGTTTCTTGTTTCTCAATAAAAAAGAGACAAATCATAAAAGAGAGCATCATTACACTTTTAAAATATAAGAGGTAGTAATGGCTATTATGCGTAACAATCATGTATTTAAAGGGCATAAGACTCTCCTTGGAGTTAGATATGTAACCTACGCTGAAGTGGAACTTCCACTTAGATATGATATGTTTTCTATGTCAAGCAGTGGCTTTGATTGGGGGCACTCAGGAGGCGCGGCGCAACAACTTGCATTCTCTATGCTTTATCAATTAAGCAACGAAGAGTTTGCAAAAGAGAACGTAACCCTTTTTACAACAGAAGTTATCTCAAAGTTTAGCGGCAGAGACTGGCTTATCTCAGCATCAGATGTCCTAAGCTGGATAAAAGAGCATACAGTTGAAGATAAAACTATCAAAAAACAAGAAGATAAGAGAGAAGAACCTGCCAACTCTTTAATATTAAAAGCGCAGAAAACATCCAAAAAGTCAAAACAGAAAAATAATGTAGTCAAAGATATATGCAAAGAGTTGCAGATAACACAAAAAGATCTCGCCGCTATTTTAGAAATTCCAGAGGGAACGGTAAGTAGCTGGGCGGTTAAAAATGAGATTCCAAGACTAGGTAAAAAAGCTATAGAGTTTTATATTCAGAGTCAAAAAAATGAGCAGATTATAAAGAGCTACAAAGATTTCGTTAAACTACTTGACGTATCATAAGAAGTAAAGAAAAGTTTATAGCATCTATCTGGCATAGTTAGTGTTTTTAGGTGCCGACTCGTCATAACCAAGCAGAAGCAGTATACTTTTTTTGTTTGTCTTTCTTGCAAAATCAATAACACTTATTCCCTTAGCATCAACAGCATCTCTATCTGCACCATGTGCTAAAAGTAGCTTCGCAATCTCTAGGCGTCCATAACAAGCAGCAGCCATCAATGGGGTAAACCTACTTCTTCTTGTAGTGCTATTTACATCAATCCCTTTTGAGATCAAATACTTAACCATCTCAATGTTATTGTAGGTAATTGCCATATCAAAAATGCTAACACCCTCTTCATCAAAGTCAAAAATATCTGCTCCGTTATCAATTAAGAGCATTATCAAATCAAAATCACTGCCATGTCTTAGTGATGAAGCTAAAACGGACTCTCCGCTTTCGCTTGCTTCATTAACATCAGCACCCTCTTTTATATACTTCTTTACACCTAATAGGTCACTGTTTTTTAAAAGTTCAATCCATTTATTCATAAGAGAAGTATATATAAATTGCTATTAATAATGTTTAAGTATAATGACTTTATAAAAATTATGTAAGCGAGAATTAAATGCAAATCATTCAGACAACAGATGCCTTTAAAGCACTTATTCAAAATATCAAATCAACAACAAAGGGGTATAAAGACCCTTTAGCGTTTGGTATATGTAGAGTAGATTTAGGACAGATGAATCTTACAAAAACACTCCAAGCCACCTACCCTGTTATAAATTGGAATGAGAACTTTGGAAGTGCTGCTATTTTTATTAGAGCACTTCAAGAACAAGGCATTGAGATAGACTTCGGCAAGAGTGAAGTTGTCTGCAACATCAATACTTCGTTTTTAAAAGAGTGTTTAAATGCGTTTACGCCTTACGCAGATGAAGCATACGGTGATGCACATAAAAATATTCAGGTTGTCTCTGCCCTATACAACCAAATCATGAATAGCGGTTCTTTAGAGGGTGAATTTAAAGTCACGTTTATCTTTGCAGATGAAGAGCTAAAGAGTGTTGAGGCAACTTATCTAAAGCTTTATGCACTATCTGAGGCAAAAGTTGAGCTAAGAAGCATAAATCTTAACGGTGCATTTGGCGTACTACCAAATGTTGCTTGGTCAAACGGACAACCAATTGAGCTTGAATATCTTCGTGAATTTGAGATAGAGCTAAAGCTCTCAAACGAGTACCCGCATATCGATTTTGTAGATAAATTTCCAAGATTCCTGCAACATATCATTCCTGCTGATAATACAAGGATTTTGGATACATCAAAAGTGAGATTTGGTGCTCAACTAGCAGCAGGTACGACTGTAATGGCTGGCGCATCATATATTAACTTCAATGCAGGAACAACAGGTCCGGTAATGGTAGAGGGTAGAATTTCAAGCTCTGCTATAGTTGAAGAGGGAAGCGATATTGGAGGAGGAGCTTCAATCCTCGGTGTTCTTAGCGGAACAGACGGCAATCCTGTAACAATAGGTAAAAACACCCTCTTAGGCGCAAACTCTACTTGTGGTATCTCTCTTGGTGATGGGTGTATTATTGACGGTGGCTTGGCAATTTTAGCAGGTATAAAAGTTAGCATTAATGACGCAGAAATAAGAGAGATTCAAAAAGTAAATCCAGGCGCAAAACTATCTCCTATCATGAAAGCTTCGGAACTTGCGGGACTCAATGGATTACACTTTAGACAATACTCCTTAACAGGACAATATGTTGTGCAAAGAAGTAAAAGAGAGATAAAGTTAAACAGTGATTTGCACTAATATTAGTTTGCAAAAGTAATTACTATCTCAGCTCTCTAAAGTTAAAATTAATTATAAAGGAGTTTTTATGAATGTATCTAGCAATATATCTTCAATACAAGCTCATCAAACATGGATGAATACAACCGCAAATAACGTCGCTAATGTAAATAGTGATAGGTATGTGCCGACAGACACTAGAGTTGTAGGTAGTGAAAACTCCGTAACGGCAAATAGCCGTAAAGTAGATGACAACGGCTCAAAAATGAGCCAAACAGACCTATCTAAAGAGATGAGCGATCAGATTATAACTCAAGGTGCAACGGCAGTAAATGTCACTGCAATAAGAGCACAAGATGAGATGTTAGGCTCGCTCTTAGACACTAAAGCCTAACTAAAACATTAAGGCTCTTTAGTTAAAATATTCATACTTATGAGATTTTTCAAAATCTCTGCTTCCTCATCATAGTTCTCTTGATACCTACCAAGCTTTAGTGAGCTAAAAATAGGTCCTCCTATAACAACCCTACCCTCAGCCTCATCTTTTTTTGTTTTAATACCCCATGTGTTGTGAAATACAACAATTTCATCACTGTAAGTACCCACATAAAGAACTATATGCCCTTTTTTGTAAAGAAGTGTCTTAAAAGGGATGGCTCTCTCTTTTATGGCTCTTATTTTTTGCTCATCGGATAAATTTTCCAAAGAGATAACACTTCCTATTTTACTCTGCTGATAGGAGTTTCTAGGTAGCCATATACCAAAGGGTGTAAACATATCTCTTAGCATTGAAGAGCAGTCTCTTTGTTCATACATTCCACCCCATCCATAATTTGTCTTTGAGACCTCATTGATTATAGAGACAAGGTTTTCTCTGTCAAACTTAAGTATCTCTTTTGTTGCTATACTTTTAGATATTTTTGATTTTAAAAAGAGAGGTTTTCTATTTTTATATGAAGATACAGCTAGGATAGTATATGTATCTTCATCTTCAGAGATAAGCGCAAACAACATTCCTATTTTTGATTTAAATAAAAAGTTACCGTCAATATCATAAATAGGCTCATTCTCTAGAGTAATAGCAACCTGCTTAGCTTTTTGCCAATCTTGAGTGTGCTCATCTTTTAAAATAACAAACTCATCTGATTTTAGCCATCCAGATGCATAACTACTAAATACAAATGCCCACTCTTTATCTTTTGTATAGTGTGATATAAAAAGAGGCTCATTTGCATGTATTGAACTATTTTGAAGATAATCAAAAGGGAAGCCTTCCCCTGCTGCCGTTGGGTCTTTTAGTAGAGGTCTTATCGTCGGGAAAGCTCTCATGTTGCTATATTTTAGCGTCACCGCCTTTTTATTGATAGTGCCATACGCCTCAAAATTTGCATTTTCTCTCATCTCATCAAAAAAACTTTGCTCTAGAAGTTGAAGATTCTCTCCATAGCTTTTGTTAAATGTAAATGATACAAACGGCCACATTGCAGATTTTAAATCCTCTTTTGGTTCATCAATATTCCATACGCTAAAATAGTTTCGCTCATACTTTTGTTGAGCATCTTGTATATTTGAATCTTCAACAATGTTCTTGGCAAAATAGCTCACATCCTGAGGAATATTGAGCAAATCATATATCTCGATATCTCTAGTCTGTAGTTTTTCAACACTCTTGCTTGGGAGATTTATTGATGTTGCTTCAACTTCAGCTAAAACATCTGACTCAACTATCTTTGACGTACATCCCGCTAATAAAAAAATCAACAATACTAAAAATAAATACTTCACTATTAAACCTTTTTTAGTCAACACTGCCAAATCTACTTACTACTCTTCCTACTACCTCTATCTCTGAGGGATTAAGCGTCTGGGTTGAGTAGACTTGATTATCGGATATTATATCTATTTTTCCGTCAATTCTCTTTTGTACTCTCTTTATAAATAGCCCCGCTTCTGTTCTTATAGTAAATATTCCGCCTCTTTGCAAATCAGTCTTGCTCCTGTTAATAAAAACTATATCGTTATAACTAAAAGTCGGCTCCATAGAGTCTCCTGTTACATTTATGGCTTCTATATGCTTTAACTCCCTCTCTCCCCCTAGCATCATAACAAACTCATGAGGAATCTCTATACCCTGAACCTCTTGCTCATCTACATCTGCTCCACCACCGGCTGAGGCATTGACATCTCCAAAGTACTTGACCATAAAAAATCTATTTGTTGCTTCAACAAGACTCTCCGGGGATTGACCGTAGAGCATCCAGTTTATAGATATGGACTTTGTTGCACAAAAATCTAAAAGTTCACCAAAAGGAATTTTATTTCTTTTTTTCATTGTCGCAAAATTCATCTGAGATATGCCAAGAATATCTGCAACATCCTTATCATATACCCTTTTGTTATTAAACTCCGTAGAGACTATACTTTTAATCTCTTCTACAATCTCAAGAAAACTTTTCATCCCATCTCCTTTATAGTAAATAGTAAGCTATTATATTGAATTTTTGCAATTTAGTCAAAATAAATATGGCAAAATGCAATACTTTTTATATTTATATGAAATTATGTGTACTATTTATAAAAATAAAAGGATTTAAGATGTCAATTATGGTAAAAAATGTACAAAGCATGTTAGAAAAGTTTGAAGATACTATAGAGAGATGGGCACAAAAGTTTCTCTAAAGGGTATCCTCTTTGTTTTTTTGCTTTTTTTCATCTGCTTCTCTTTGCGCAGATTTATTTTTATGGTAACCGCCAAAGATAAAAACCATAAAAAGTACAAAAAGAATCATCATGACTATATTAACAAACTGGCTCATAGGCTCCCTTTAAGTGCTGTGTAGTTTTGTCGTATGGCCTCATAAAGCACTATTCCCGTGCTTATTGCTAAGTTTAGGCTTCTGCCGTCTTTAGTCATAGGTATAGTTACATTTTGCTCTTTATATGCATTTAATATTTTTTCAGGAATTCCTGCCGTTTCACTTCCAAAAAAGATATAATCGCCATCCTTGAACTCTGCCTCAAAGTACAGTTTATCAGTTTTTGTAGTAGCAAAATGGGCATTATCTGTTATTTTATTATTTTTAAAAAAATCATCCAAACTCTCCCATACATGAAAATCTAGCTTATGCCAATAATCAAGCCCTGCACGTCTTACGGCTTTTTCATCAATATCAAACGCTATGGGCTTTATGATATGAAGAGATGCCCCGGCATTTACACATAGGCGACCTATAGCTCCTGTATTGTTTGGGATTTGAGGATTTACCAAAACAAGATTGAACAATCTTATCCTTGAAAAATTACGGTTTTGTTGGCATTGACAAAGATTCTATCTTCAAGTGCCAGCTTTAGTGCTCTAGAGAGGACGACTTTTTCCACATCTTTACCTAAGCGCTGCATATCTTGCCACCCGTAAGCGTGATCTACATGTATAACATCTTGAGATATAATAGGACCTTCATCTAGATTATTATTTACAAAATGTGAGGTTGCGCCTATAATTTTAACACCTCTTTCATAAGCCTGCTTATAAGGGTTTGCGCCTATAAAAGCAGGTAGAAATGAGTGGTGTATATTGATAATTCTGTTTTCATGCGCTTCAACGAATTTAGGCGTCAATATTCTCATATATTTTGCTAAAACTATATAATCTACCTCTTCAAACTTAGATAAATACTCAACAATCCTATTCTCATGCTCATCCCTACTTAGTCCTACATGAGATATACAGACAAATGGTATATTAAATTTGCTAACAAGCGACTCTAGATTATTATAGTTTGATATTACACACAAGATATTTGCTTCAAGCTCTCCAGCCTCATTTCTGATTAAAATATCGCCAAGAGCATGCATCTCTTTTGTTGCCATTATAATTATATTTTTGTTTTGTGGAGCAATAACCTCGATGTTTGCGCTCTTGGGCATAACATCACTTATAAGCTGGTGCAGTCTATCTAAAGTAATATCACCTTCAACGACACTTCTCATAAAAAATTTATTTTTCTCTTTATCAACAAACTCGCTATTTGAAAGAATATTCATATCACTTTTATAAAAAACTGTAGAGACTTTATGAACCAAACCTTTTTTATCATCTGCATCTATGAGAACTCTGTATTGACTCATCTGCACTCACCTCTTTGCAACTCTTCGACTCTTGAGTCGATAGTAACAAGCACATACTCTAAAAAATTTAGCGTCAAATCTATTTTTGCCTCTATATTTGTATTGTTTGGTGCCTGAAAGCCCTCAAAAAGCACAAGCAGTCTCTCTCTTATAGAGTTTAAAAAAAGCAGTTCACTATTTATGGAGTGCTCTCTCTTGAAATCATCCTCATTATCAACCTTTGACTCATCAAGAGGGTCTGCTTTTGGCTCTTTTTGTTTTTCCTCTTTTGAAGTATTAGTCGGCTTTATGCTCTCTATAATATTTTTTTCAGGTTTTCTATTTTCCATCTCTGCTAAAGTTGAGAGAATTACATCTTTTAGCTCCATAACTTCAATAACCACCTTTCAAATTCATTAAACTCAACATCATCTTGCATCTTTATAAAATAGTCCCTCATTTGAGTATCCACATTTAAGAATTTTTTTCTCATACCCGAGAGTCTTCTAATAGCAATCTTTGCATCGCTATTTGAAGGATCCTTTTTTAAAACATCTTTATATATTTCAAGAGCCTCTTCTTTTAGCCCTTGAAGTTCATAAATATTTGCTAGAGTTAATGTCTTCATTTTGCCGCATAATTAGCAATAATTGAGCCCATTTCACTTGTTGAACAAACCTCTTTAGCATCATACTGTGCTAAATCTTTTGTCCTATATCCCTCTTTTAATGCTCTTTTTATAGCGCCATCTATCTTATCAGCCGCTTCGCTTAGACCTAATGCATAACGAAGCATCATAGAAGCAGATGCAATCGTAGCAATTGGGTTTGCTATGCCTTGACCTGCAATATCCGGTGCAGAGCCGTGAATAGGCTCATAAACACCTATTTTAGCTCCTACTGATGCTGATGGAAGAAGCCCGATAGAACCTGAGAGCATACTTGCTTCATCACTCAAGATGTCACCAAATATATTTCCCGTAAGCATTACATCAAACTGTCTAGGGTCACGAATAAGCTGCATCGCGGCGTTATCGACATACATGTGCGAGAGTTCAACCTCCGGATACTCTTTTGCTACTTCCGTAACAACCTCTCTCCAAAGCTGGGAGACATCAAGAACATTTGCTTTATCTATCGAGCAGACTCTCTTGCTTCTTGTCATTGCAATTTTAAATGCCTCATGAGCAATGCGGACAATCTCCTCACGGGTGTAGACCATGGTATTCCAGCCTCTATTTTCGTCACGCCCTTTAGGCTCGCCAAAATATATTCCGCCTATTAGTTCACGTACAACCATCAAGTCAACGCCCTCTACGACTTCCGGCTTTAGTGATGAAGCGTTGACAAGCTCATCATATACAACGGCAGGACGAAGATTTGCATAGACTCCCAACTCTTTACGGAATCTTAAAAGTCCGCTCTCGGGTCTTTTTTCACGAGGAAGATTGTCCCATTTTTCTCCACCTATTGCACCAAAAAGCACTGCATCGCTATTTAATGAGATTTTAATCGTCTCCTGCGGAAGCGGGTCACCTGTAATATCATAAGCGCATCCACCCATAAGAGCCTCTTCGTACGAGAAATCTATATCGCAACATGAAGCTACCGCATCTAATACCTTAACAGCCTCATCAATAATTTCAGGACCGATTCCGTCACCTTTTATAAGTGCAATTTTATATCTTTTCATTACTTGCCTTCTATCTCATTTTTTGCAAAATTCATAAGTCCACCGGCATCTATAAGCTCTTGCATAAAAGCAGGAATAGGAGTAAAGTTATAAGTCTTGCCTGATGTTTTATTTGTAATTGTTCCTCTGTTCATATCTACGCTTATCTCATCGCCCTCTGCTATCTCTGCGCTCTCTTTGAGCTCAAATATAGGAAGTCCCATATTAAATGCATTGCGATAAAATATTCTTGCGAAAGTAGGAGCAATAACTGCGGCAACACCGGCAGCTTTAAGAGCTATCGGAGCATGTTCACGAGAGCTACCGCAACCAAAATTCTCATCTGCAACGATAACGTCGCCTCTGCTCATTTTATTTACAAACTCAGGGTCGGCATCTTCCATGACATGCTTTGCCAACTCCTCCGGTACAGACGTGTTTAAATAACGAGCCGCTATAATTAAATCTGTATCGATATCTTTCCCAAATCTCCAAGCTTTACCGTTAATATTTGCTTTTTGCATATAAAATCCTAATCATCTTATTATAAATTAATTTTGCGATTATACCCAAAATGATATTTTAGTTTTATAAAGAGCCTTTATGCCCTAAATATCACTTTTTAAGCCTTACTTCATACAAATCTTCTCTTCTATCTTTTAGGTTTGTGACTCCCCCAAAAGAGTGGAGCTCTTTTAAGAGATCCAAATCAACATCTGCAACAAGTATCATCTCCGTATTTGGTGTTGATTCTGCCTTTATTCCGTTTGAAGGAAATGCAAAGTCACATGGAGTAAAAACTGCTGATTGTGCATACTGTATGTCCATATTACTTACCTTTGGCAGATTTCCGACACATCCGGCAATTGCTACATAGCACTCATTCTCTACCGCTCTTGCTTGTGAACAGATTCTCACTCTAGAGTAGCCGTTTTGCGTGTCTGTTAAAAATGGAACAAATAGTATCTCCATCCCCTCTTTTGCAAGTATTCTTCCAAGTTCGGGAAACTCTGTGTCATAACATATTAGAACTCCGATTTTCCCGCAGTCGGTATTAAATGTTTTTATTTCATTTGAGCCTTTTAGACCCCAAATTTTTGTCTCATCTGGAGTTACATGTATTTTAGAGTACTTCTCATGAGTTCCGTCTCTTCTGCATAAAAATCCAACATTATAGAGATGACCATCAACTAGCTCAGGCATACTTCCCGTAATAATATTGATGTTATATGAAATAGCTAATTTTGAAAATTCATCTCTAAATGTATGAGTATAGCCCGCTAACTCTCTTATGGCCTCAGCTTCATTTAGATGATTATATTTTGACATAAGCGGGGCATTAAAAAATTCGGGAAAAACTGCAAAATCACTTCTGTAGTTTGATACTGCATTTATAAAGTATTCCGCTTGCTGGAGCACCTCTTCAATATTATTATAAGGTCTAACTTGCCACTGAATAAGTCCAAGCCTGATAACCGTTTTTTGAGTAATTGGATTTTTCTTTGGCTTTGTGTAATATATATTGTTCCAAGCCAAAATCGCTGCATATTCACAACTCTCCTTATCACCCTCTAAATAGTTTTTAACAACACGTCTGACATAAAAGTCGTTTGAGAGCTGAAAATTTAGTACATGATCATCAATCTCTTTCTCTTTGACTTTTTGAATATACTCTCTAGGGGACATTTTTTTTGCATATTTTTCGTAGTTTGGAAGTCTGCCGCCAAAAATTATAGCCTTTAAATTAAGCTCTTCACAAAGCTCTTTTCTATAGTCGTATAATCTTCTACCAAGCCTTAAACCACGATATTGTTTACTTACAAAAACATCAACTCCGTATAAAACATTGCCAAGAGGATTTAATGTTTTAAAGGTATAGTCACCTGTAATCTCTCTATATGTGTGTGAATCTTCAAACTTATCATAATCAACAATCATGCTAAGCGCAAAACCGACAAACTCACCGTCAATCTTAATACTAACCTGCCCTTTTGGAAACTTGTTTATCAAAACACTAAGCTCTTCTTTACTCCATGTAGAGTCTTTGAGGTGTCTATACTCATCTTTCATAAGTTTTGCTACAGCCATGTGATCATCTATCTCTAAATAATTTAACTCGACCTTCTCTATATTTTTTAAATTCATTAATATTCCTACTTAAATACTCTTGGTTTTATACACAATTATAATGCACATTGTACTAAAAGTAGTTTGATGTTTTGTTGATTAGTAAATAAAGCATGATAAATAACTTGATATCAATTAGTATCAAGCTATTTTAAGGAGCTTGATTATCTTTTTAGATTATTTGTAGTTTGAAGCATTTCATCACTTGTAGTGATTACTTTTGAGTTGGAATCATATGCACGCTGACCTGTTATGAGGTCTGTTAATTCAACAACAAGCTCAACATTGCTAAGCTCAACAAAGCCCTGTCTAAGAATACCAAGTCCATCTAATCCAGGAGTTCCTTCAACCGGTTGACCGGAGCTATCTGTCTCAATATATAAGTTGTCTCCCATAGAGTGAAGTCCTGCAGGATTTATAAAATTAGTCAATGTAATTTGACCTATTTGAGTTGCCTGAGTCTGTCCAGGCTGAACAACACTTACCGTACCGTCAGTACCTACGCTAATATTTGTCGCATCAGGTGGAATAACAACCTCAGGGACCATTCTGTAGCCGTCACTATTTACGATTGTTCCATCTTCATCTATCTTAAAAGCGCCGTTTCTTGAGTAAACTTCAGTTCCATCAGGAAGCTCTAGTTTAAAAAAACCTTTTCCCGTTACCGCCAAGTCTAATTCATTATCGGTCTGCTTTAGGCTGCCCTCTGAGAATATCTTGTTTATCGCAGTAGGTCTAACGCCAAGTCCAATCTCAATACCGGTAGGACTTTTTGTAACATCACTTGTGGATGTTCCCGCATACTCCATGACTTTGTACATAAGGTCTGCGAACTCTGCACGAGACTTTTTAAAGCCTATTGTATTTACGTTGGCAATATTGTTTGCCGTCGTATCTATCTGTGTCTGCATACCCAACATTCCTGTTGAGGCAGTATAAAGTGATTGCATCATCTTCTAAACTCCTTAAGATTTTCTAGCAATTTTTTCAATTGCATCACGGTTCATATCGTTCATCTGTGTATCCATCGCTTTTTGGTACATTCCAACTAAGCGGTTTGTCTCTATCATCTGTGTCATCATCTTAACGGCATTTACATTGCTTTTCTCTACAAAGCCTTGCATAACGGCACCGCTCTCCTCCATACTCTCAAACTCCTGTTCGCCGTCATATCTATAGAGATTGCTTCCCTCTTTTTTAAGAAACGCGATATTATCAGGCTGTGCGACAAATAGTTTAGAGTTTGGTGCAAAGTTTGCACTATTTGGAATATTTGTATATATCTGTCCGTTCTTATCTATCTCAATTATGCTATCCTCTTGATTGAGGGTTATTGGCTGCTTTGTTTCAAAATAGTCACTCGGCAACACCTCGTAACCGCTTTTTGTTATAAGCCTGCCCTGATCATCTCTCATGAAGGTGCCGTCTCTGGTAAATCTTACTCCCTCGGGTGTCTTGACCAAAAAGAAAAGTCCTTCTCTTGAGAGAGCCATATCTAGAGGATTGTCACTTTTTTGCATATCCCCAAGGGAGTGATCAGTGTATGAATCAACAACCTGCGGAGCCTTGTTCATCGCTCTATTTAGAAACTGTGCCGCCTCTTTTGTTTGATTTGCATTAGGCAGTTCGTCTCTTGCTTCTTTGTAGAGACGCATAAAATCACCGACTACTAAATTATCCTCTTTAAAACCGACAGTATTAACATTAGCAAGATTGTTTGCAATAGTATCAAGACGATTAAACTGAGTAACCATACCGGCTGCTGAACTATAGTATCCGCTTTGCATAAAGTACCTTTGAGAAATATTTTCAAGTTAAAAGCAATGTCTGTTCCAATTTAAAAAGAAGGATACATTAAGAGTGTTTGGGTATAATCCACCTTTGAAAAAACTTAATAGATAACAAGGTGTATTTTATATGACAGCTAAAGAACTAAACAGAGCTATTGAATCATTCTTCCTAAATCAAAAACCAAAAGAGTGCTTAACTTACGAATCACTAATAGAACTTTTTGATAAACAACCTACTGCCTCACAAGCCGCAAATATATATAAACTTACACAAAAGCACAAAGCTTGTATCTATACGGCATCCGAGCACGCAAAGCTTCTAAACGATAAAGAGGCGGAAGCAAGAAGAAGTGCTCAAAGAAAGATGATAGAAAATAATGAAACGGACAACTTTGATATACTAAAAGAGCATGAGCTATTAGAGTGGTCCCGCTCTGACTCTCCGGTTAGAATGTACCTTCGTGAGATGGGTCAAATACCGCTTCTTACAAAAGAAGAAGAGATAGAGATAAGTAAAAAAATAGAGAGCGGAGAGAGAATCATTATAGATGCAATATGCTCCGTTGCATATCTAATAGATTTTATCCTAGACTATAAAGAGCCGTTAATCAATCGTGAGAGAAGAGTAAAAGAGCTATTTAAAAGCTTTGAAGATGAAAAAGACGATGATGCTGATGAGTCTGATAGCGGTGACGACAAAGATAGTGAAAGCGAGGATATTGAGGAGCCTGTAGATAAATCGCTTACAGTAAAAGATAAAACTAGAGTCGAAAAAGTCACAACAAGCTTTAAGGCTTTAGAGAAAGCTAAAAAAGAGTGGGTAAAATTAACTGAAAAAGCACCCCAAGATTTAGATGGGGAGCTAACGCCGGAGATAGTACACTACTTTTTATCAGTTACATTTAAAAAGAGTATCTTAAAAGAGAAGTTACTAGATTTAGGTCCTACTTCTAAGCTTATAAACGAGCTAGTAAAGGCTATGGAGACTGCGCTTAAGAGTGATGAAGGGTATGAGAAAGAGTTAAAAAGATTGGAGTACAAACTTCCCCTCTTTAACTCAACTCTAAAAGCAAACCATAAAATTTTAGTTGGAAAAATTTGTGATTTAAATAAAGAAGATATCGCAGGTATGGTTCCTGAAGCTACAATGGTTAGCACATATATGGAGATTAAAAAACTAGTTCAAACTAAAGAGGCTTCAAAAAATAGCTTTGATATGGAGCCTGAAAAACTCTCAGATATTCTAGAACAGATAAAGCGCGGTAAAAATATCTCTGAAATCTCAAAAACAAAGATGGCAAAATCAAATCTAAGACTTGTCGTCTCTATCGCAAAGAGATATACAAATCGGGGACTCCCTTTTCTTGATTTGATTCAAGAGGGAAATATAGGGCTTATGAAGGCTGTTGATAAGTTTGAGTACCAAAAAGGGTATAAATTCTCAACATATGCTACATGGTGGATTCGTCAAGCAATATCCCGCGCAATCGCTGATCAGGCAAGAACGATTCGTATTCCAATCCATATGATAGAGACTATAAACCGTATAAATAAAATTATGCGTAAACATCTTCAAGAGCATGGAAGAGAGCCTGATGTAGAGATAATCGCACAAGAAGTGGGTCTCTCTATTGAGAAGGTTAAAAATGTTATTAAAATCACAAAAGAACCTATAAGTCTTGAAGCTCCTATCGGTAGTGAAGATGATGGACGTTTTGGAGATTTTATAGAGGATAAATCATCACTCTCCCCATCTGATTCAATACTCAAAGATGACCTGAGGGTTCAGATAGAGAATGTTTTAGAGCAACTTAACGAAAGAGAAAAAGCAGTTATCAAACTTCGTTTTGGAATTATGGATGATGAGAGCGATAGAACACTAGAGGAGATAGGTAAAGAGCTTAGTGTAACACGCGAGAGAGTTCGTCAAATCGAATCAAGTGCTATTAAAAAGCTGAAGCACCCTAAAGTTGGAAGAAAACTTAAAAACTACATAGAAGAGTAGATAAAATGACATTTGAGCAGCAATGGGTTGAGTATGACTACAACCCGTTTGTGCTCTTTAATTCAAATGGAAAAGTTATATCGCTAAACGAACAAGCTCAATTCTTGCTTGGCTCTATCACTACAGAAGAGCTTTTTAATCTTGCTACTACTTATGCAAATGTCTCATTTGGATTTAAGACTACTTTTGTTGAGTTAGGTTTTGGCCGCTATAAATTTTTTGCGCTTACAGTCGGATATGAAAATGATGATATTATAGGTATAAAACTATATCAAGCTCCATCTTTTAAATTAAACGCTCAAAGCTCACTTCTCGGCGAATTAGCTAATATCTATACATTGGTTGATTTGTGCATATCGACTTACTCTATAAACTCAAAAATAGTTTTTGAAAAAGATTTTGATCCAACTATTCCGGAAGTTATGCTTGATTCAAATAACTTCATAAAGATATTAAATAAGATATATCACTGCTATGAAGATAGCCAGAGAATATTGACTAAAATATTTTACAGAGTCGGTGAACATATAAAATTTGATAATAAAAAATATAGTATATTCTCTATTGAAATTAGCGGTAGTGATATAAATAACAAGAGAGTTGATGAGCTAAAGAGTATATCAATAAATAGTAGTTTTTATATAGATATTGAAAAAAAGATAACTATTAATATACCTATGATTACCTCATAGCTCTTTTGCAAAAAAGTATCCGGCTACAATTCCAACCAACAATGAGGGAAGATAGATAGAGATATCTAGTAGTTCATTGTTTTTAAGAGCTATAAAACCTAAAACTAAAAACAGATACGGAACCACTCTAAATAGGGAGACTCCGGCTCTGGAGCCCTTTTTTATATCTTTTATATTTAATATTTTTATCTTTTTCTTCTCTTCTTTGACAATTGCCTTGATATCTAGCTCATCAATAGGTCTATTATCTATCTCGATATCTTCATAAAGCTCATATGGATCTTCGATTTCATCTAGTATGTCTCTTTTTTCATCTCTGTTTTCAAGCTCAACCTGCTCTTTTATCATTTTTTTATAGGCATAAGCAGAGCCCGCTATTATAAAAAAACTACTTAAAAATGCTATTTGAAGATTTATAAAAAATTCAAAAGAGATGATATTTGTAAGCAGAACAAGAGATTGGATTATAACTACTAATTTAATAGTTTTTTTCACTCTCATCCTCATCTTCATCATCTTTGAGTTTTTTCTTTACGGCATAACGAGGCTCTTTTGCAAGCTCTTCATACTCTTTATACTGTTTTGAATAGGCTTTATAGACATTAAGTACTGCTGCTGCTATACCGATAAAAACGCCTATCCAGAGAGTCCAGCCGGCACCTGTTAAATTTTTAAGTAAAATACCAATACCGACACCCATAAGAATTGCTACAACTATAGAAATTCCCAAAGAGAGACTATCTGCCGCTTCGATTATGGGTTTTATTTTAGGAGCTTTTTGCTCCTCCTTATCACTATTATGCATTATCTGTTATCTCTTTAAATACTTTTGCGCTTGCTTTGATTGCATCTTCTATCATCTCATCTGTAGTAGCTGTTGAGATAAAGCCTGTTTCATAAAGTGAACAAGCAAAATAGAAGCCCTCTTTGAGCATTTTGGAGTGGAATCTAGCAAATAACTCTGCATCAGAGTCACAAGCATCGGCAAAGTTCTTTACAGGTTTTTCATTAAAAAAGAAACCAAACATGCTGCCTCTTGTGTCTATCTGCATAGGAATATTAAAAGCTTGTGCCTCTTTTTTCATTCCCTCTACCAATCTTTTTGCTCTTTGGTTTAAAACAGATATAACTCCGGGATTATTCTTCAGCTTAGAGATTGCAGCAAGACCTGCTGCCATTGCAACGGGGTTACCGCTTAGTGTTCCTGCTTGGTAAACCGGTCCTTCTGGAGAGAGTTTTGCCATAACATCAGCTCGTCCGCCAAAAGCGCCGACCGGCATGCCTCCGCCTATGACTTTACCCAATGTTACAATATCGGGCTTTACTCCCGTAATAGACTCTGCACCGTTTATAGTAGCACGAAAGCCGCTCATAACTTCATCAAAGATAAGAAGAGTTCCGTTTTTATCACACAGCTCTCTTAATTCATGTAAAAACTCTTTATCTGCAGGAACAAGACCCATATTTCCGGCAATAGGCTCAATAATAATACATGCAATATCGCTTGAGTCTGCAAAACACTTCTTTACACTATCAATGTTGTTGTACTCTGCTAAAAGTGTATGTTTTGTAAAATCAGCCGGTACACCGGGTGAACTTGGGTTTCCAAATGTTGCCGCACCGCTTCCGGCTTGCACTAAAAGAGAGTCACTATGCCCATGATAACATCCTGTGAATTTTACAATATCATCACGTCCTGTATATCCACGAGCAAGACGAATAGCGCTCATAACTGCTTCTGTTCCGCTGCTTACAAATCTAATCTTATCTATAGAGTCAAACATCGAGATTACAAGCTCTGCCAAATCACTCTCCGCTTGCGTTGGAGCACCAAAACTTAGCCCGCGCTTTACAGCTTTGATAACAGCGCTTTCTATGGCTTCATCTCTATGCCCAAATATAAGCGGCCCCCAGCTTTGAACAAAATCCACATATCTATTTCCATCAATATCTTTAAGGTATGCACCCTCTCCCTCTGCTATAAAAAGAGGTGTCCCCCCAACACTGCTAAATGCTCTTACCGGCGAGTTGACACCGCCTGGAATTAAATCTTGTGCCTGCTCAAAAGCCCTTAGTGAACCATCTATACTCATAAAACACCCTTAATAATTTTTTATCATTATAGCAGAGTTGTATTAATCTATATTTGTTATAATCACTCAAATTTTCATAACTGGATAAAATGTCTTGAATCGCTCATATTTTGCTCTGTTTGTTGCACTTTTAATTCACTTTGTGTTGCTACTACTCTTCTGGCTTCTTGGCACTATGGCTCCTCAGATAAAACAGCAGCCAAAACCAGAGGAGAAGAAAATAAAAGTTTCACTCAAGGAGATGCCAAAAATCTCTAAAGATGCAGGCGATAAAAAAGAGATTATTAAAAAGCCTCAAGACATTGCACCTCCAATGCCAAAGGGAAGTCAACTAAAAGAGATAGTGACTCCGCTAAATAAGAAACCACCGATAAAGTATGAGCCAAAAAAAATTCAAAAAGAGCACAAGCCCTCTGTAGAAATACCAAAAGAGGTGCAAAAAGAGCAAGCAGTACAACAGCCAAAAGTAGAGCCGATTCCTCCAAGAAAACCATATATACCTACTCCACCGCCTGCTAAAAAGTATATTCCAACAGCTCCGCCGCCACCTAAAGAAGATAAAGAGGAAAAAGAGGCTTATAGCTGGCTTTATGAAGATAAATCAGCAGAAGAAGCTAAAGAGAAAGAGGCTAAACAGAGCTTAGGCAGTAGTATAGGTAGCTCATCTCTAAAAGAGCTCTACGGTGATGAGTTTGGCAAACTCACACCCGGGCAACAGAAGTATCTTATTGATAATCAAGAGATTATGAGAAGAATAACTCAAGAGGTTTTAAATAGAGTAGCTGGGGTAAACCTAACTAGAGATATGAATGTCAATAGAACCAATGTTGTTGAGTTTTATCTTCATCCAAACGGAGATATAAGTGACTTTAAATTCCTTCAAAAAAGTGGATACTATATTCTAGATGATACCACTAAAGAGACAATTGAGTTTGCATACAGCAGATACCCGAGACCTGATGAGAAAATATTGGTCCGGTATAATGTATTTTATAATTTAGCTAGATACTAAAGGGATGCTCATTATCGTTTGAATTTAGTAGAGCTAATGCACCCTTATAGATAGGCTCATCTATAAATCCAAACTCCTCATCTTCAAAGCCTGTAATACCCTCTTCTCTTTTGAGTTCAAACAGTTTTATGATGTTTTTTGCTCTTAATATCTCTTTTTTATCATCTGCAAAAACTTCATTTACAATTTTTGCTTGTGTCGGTGACACACACCCTTTTGCATCATATCCCATTTTTTTTTCTAAATAGAGCCACTCTTTAAACTCGTCTAGCTTCTTAAACTCCTGATAAACAAATGAGACAGGTCTAACACCGACTACTCTACAGGTAACTAAGAAATGAGACAGTATATAGAGTAGAGTTGGGTTATCTCTTTTTATGAGGCTTTGTGGAAGTTTCATATCCGCAAAAAGATCTAAAACCCCAAGATAAAATGTCGTTACTTTTTTATTGACTCTTAATGATGAGAGATTTTTCCATGCTTCATTGGTCTCTATTGAGAGATGAAGTTCTATTTTTTCATCTAGTAATTCGTAAACGGTCTCGACCTCTTTTGCTTCTCTAATTTTTGGTACTCTTATAGCATCGGGCATAAATTGGTTTAGGTATGTTATCTCTTCAAAACCGCCATCATCAAGAGCATTAACCCTTACAATAAGCTTCTTGTCACATCTTTTATGATGAGATAAAAAAATAGCACATAACACAAGTCCAAAAGGCTTCTCTTCTTTGCTCACACCATCTTCAAGGTTCAAAACTATGCAGTCAGCCTCAAGAGAATCTATCTTCATTAAATGCGCAAGATTATTACAGGAGAGCATAAGCGCAGACTTAAAATCTCCTCTTCTATTTATCGTTCTGTGTGTTGGAATAGCCAGCTTGTCTAGTGCAGCTAAGTCTCTACTCTCATAAGCCTCTTTTATCTGCTCAAAATTACTTAACATTTAAAGAGCTCTCTGTTTTTTTCTCTTGGAGATAAAAGTATAATGCCTTAATCTCTTGTTGTGTTAGAAAGTACCTAGGCATGCCATTTTTTCTAACATTAAGCGAGTTGAAAAAATCATTAAAGTTCATGCTGTTTATTACCGGGCCTATAAAACTTTTCTTCTCGTTTTTGTGCTCATACTTAGCAACTATCTTCCCCTCTCCAAACTCTCCATGACACCTGTGACAACCAATGCCTCTTGGGTTTTTATAGAGGGAAGAGGCGTACTCCATAGGAGTTATAAAACTACTTTGTGCCAGTAGATAAAACGGCAATAAAACCAATAATATACTCCTCATAAAGCCATCCTTTAACATATAAAGGTATAATAACAAAAAAATAATATTATGAGGTTTAAATGCAACTTCTTGATGGAAAAGCGCTATCTGCAAAAGTAGAAAAAGAGATTGCGGATGAAGTAAAAATTTTAAAAGCCGATACAGGGTTAGTTCCGGGTCTTGCAGTTATTTTAGTTGGACAAGATCCGGCAAGCGCGGCTTATGTGAGAATGAAGAAAAAAGCGTGTGATAGGGTTGGTTTTTACTCGGTAACTCATGAGATGCCCGATGACATTTCACAAGATGCAATAGAAAAGACTATTACCATGATGAATGACAACCCAAATATTGACGGAATCTTGATTCAACTCCCTCTTCCACCGCAAATAGATACAACAAAGATACTTGAGCTTGTAGATCCAAGCAAAGATGTTGACGGCTTTCATCCATACAATGTGGGAAGACTCACAACTGGACTTGACGGATTTGTTCCATGTACTCCTCTAGGAGTAATGAATCTTTTGCATGAATATAACATAGATGTAAAAGGAAAGAACTGCGTAGTAGTAGGTGCCTCAAACATAGTAGGAAAACCTATGGCTTCGCTACTTTTAAACGCTAACGCAACTGTTGAGATTTGCCATATTTTTACAGATGATTTAAAAACACACACACTAAGGGCAGATATCTTGTTTGTTGGCGTCGGCGTAATAGACCTAATTAAAGAGGATATGGTAAAAGATGACGTTATTGTTATTGATATAGGTATAAATCGTGCAAATGACGGCACTCTTGTAGGCGATGTGGACTTTGATAGAGTTAGTAAAAAATGCTCATATATAACTCCTGTTCCGGGTGGAGTAGGACCTATGACAATAGCAATGCTTCTTAGTAATACGCTAAAAGCTACAAAAGCACACGCAGACGAAAGAGAGTAGATGAAAGAGATTTTACACAAAGCATACAAATTTTCAAACTCATGGACGGGAACTATTGTAATAGTTCTATTTGTTATATTTTTTATTGCGCAAGCTTTTAAGATTCCAAGTGGCTCAATGAAGGACTCCTTACTTATAGGAGATCACCTATTTGCCAAAAAATTTGCATACGGTATTCCTATGCCTCACCTACCGTTTTTAGAAGTATCTATAATGCCTTGGAGCGACAAGCTTCGTCTAATGGACGGAGATAGACCGCAAAGAGGAGATATTGTAATATTTAGACCTCCTCACAATACAAAACAGCACTTCGTTAAAAGATGCGTAGCGCTCCCCGGGGATGAACTCTTTGTGGCAAATAAAGATTTATATATTCATCACAACGAGGGCGATGAGTGGATAAAGAGCAATTTTGACAAAGAGGATATAGTAATCTTTGCAGAGAAACTCTGGGTTAAAAATCCATACATGAAAAAACATCACGGCATCCATCATGATGAAAAAATAAAATATAATGAACAATACCCGATGCCGATATTTAACTTTGCTCCAATCAAGGTTGATGAGGATCACTACTTTATGATGGGTGACAATCGTGATCACTCAAACGACAGCCGTTTTTGGGGAGCTGTTCCTTATGAAAATATAGAAGGAACACCTTGGTTTGTTTACTTCTCGATTGATGAAGATTGGGAAATAAGATGGGATCGTATAGGAAAATCACCTACCGACTTAGAGTCTCCTGAGCATTTAAACAGAGCTGTTCAAGAGAGATTAGCAAAAGATAAAGACGATTATGGAATCTATTGATTTATTAAAAATTGCCGCTGCCGTCCTTGCTCTTATAGTAGCAATAGTCGGGCATGAGATAATGCATGGATGGGTCGCTTACATGTATGGAGACAATACCGCAAAAAATGCGGGCAGACTCTCTATAAACCCCATCTCTCACATAGATTTAGTCGGTACGATTTTAGTACCTGCGGCTATGTATTTTTTACCAATGCTTCTTACGGGAGAGAGCGGATTTTTATTTGGGTGGGCAAAACCTGTACCTATTAATATGAGAACAGTTTTAAATAGAGGTGGCTATAATGCCGCAATGCAAGTTGATTTAGCAGGAATAGTTTATAACTTTACCTTAGCAGTAGTAGCTTCTATTGTTGTACTTAGCATGTCTCAACCAAACAATAGTGACAGTTTAATCTATATATTTGCTTATCTATTTATGTTCCAGTTGCTTATTATAAACGTTGTCTTAGGTGTCTTTAACCTCCTACCTATACCTCAATTTGACGGTGCGCACTTTATTATGCACCTCGCACTAAAATACAAAATAAACTCCGTAGCAGAGTTCTTTTATAAAAATGAAAGATATGGAATAATTATAGTTTTAATAATTTTGATGACACCGCTAAAAAATTATCTGTTACTGATGCCTGTGCAGATGATTTTAAATCTGTTATTATTATAAAAGGAGAAGAAGGTGAAATTTTATATAGCTACCGATCATGCAGGAATCGAGCTTAAAGAGTACACGGTTGAACTACTAAAAGAAAAAGGTCATGAAGTTGTAGATTTGGGACCTTTTTCAAAAGATAGGGTTGACTACCCCGATTATGCCACAAAGGTTTGTGAAGCAGTTTTAGTAGATAACAGCTCGCATGGCATCTTAATTTGCGGCTCCGGAATAGGTATGAGCATGGCGGCAAACAGATATAACGGTATTCGTGCCGCACTTTGTCATGACGCCTACACAGCAACTGTAGCCCGCGCGCACAATGATGCAAATATACTATGCTTTGGCGAAAGAATTATAGGTAGAGGCGTGTGTGAGTCTATCGTTGATGCTTGGATTAAAAACAGCTTTGAGGGCGGTCGTCATAGACAAAGAGTAGAGAAAATCGAAAAAATTAACTCTTAATACGCAAAAGGAAAACTTATGTTTCTAGAATGGTCACTTTTAACAATACTATCTATCTTGTCTGTCTATCTTTTTGTTAAGATGTTTTACTTTAAAAGCATCACCAATAAAGAGCAGCGAAATAATGATTTAATGAAACTAACCCTTCAAGAGGCGGAGATACTCATTAGAAAGTATCAGATTCAACTACAGAGGGCTCTTGGAAACGTTGATATTTTAAGTGATGAGTTGACAAAACAGAAGAATGAACTCAAAGTACTAAAGCAGAGAAATACCAAATATAGGCAAGAGACAGATCGTCTCAATAATAAAATTAAAGCTCTAGAGGGTCGCATAGACGCCCTGATATAAGGAAAAAATATGACACTTAGCAACACAGAAAGAAGAATCATAGAGAACTCAATCCGAGATATAAAAGATTTTCCAAAACAAGGTATTGTATTTAAGGATATAACTACTCTTTTAAATGACAAAGAAGCTTACGGCGTAACTATGAACCATCTCTATCAAAGATATAAAGAGTACAATTTAGACTTTGTAGCGGGCATTGACGCAAGAGGGTTTATATTTGCTGCTGCATTAGCACAAATGCTTGGAGTAGGATTTGTTCCTATTCGCAAAAAAGGCAAGCTTCCTTATACGACAATAGGAGAGAAATATTCGCTTGAATATGGTGTAGATGAAGTAGAGATTCATATAGATGCTTTTAGTAAAATCCCAAGTGCCCGCGTACTTCTTATTGATGATCTAATTGCAACCGGAGGAACAGCAAACGCTTCGGCAAAACTAATAAATCAAGCCGGTGCGACTTGTGTTGAAGCATGTTTTATTGTTGCTCTTAGCTTTTTAAATGCACAAGAGGAGTTGAGAAAAACAACTCCTACATACTCTTTGATTGAGGTGAAATAATGTATATGCCATCTGCTTCAAAATTTGATCCTGATGAAAATGGTCATTTTGGAGCCTTTACCGATAATAGTGCTTCTTTTGGAGGTAGGTACGTTCCTGAAACGTTGATGCCGGCACTCCTAAAGCTACAAGAAGAGTATAAAAAGATACGTTTTGACAAAGAGTTTTGGAAGGAGGTAGATTACTACCTCAAAGATTATGTAGGTCGCCCCTCCCCGCTCTACTATGCTAAAAATATATCTGATGAACTCGGTGCAAAGATATACCTAAAAAGAGAAGATTTAAACCATACCGGAGCACATAAAGTAAACAATGTAATTACTCAAGGACTTATGGCAAAGAGACTTGGGTATAAAAAAATAATCGCTGAGACGGGTGCGGGTCAACATGGTGTTGCTACTGCTACTATCTGCGCACTTTTAGATTTGGAGTGTGAGATATTTATGGGTGCAAAAGATGTTGCGCGTCAAGAGCTTAATGTCTTTCGCATGAAGCTTCTTGGTGCAAAAGTAAACTCTGTGCAGAGTGGAAGCAAAACCCTAAAAGATGCTATGAATGAAGCAATACGTCACTGGGTAACAAACACAAGAGACACCTTTTACATTATAGGAACTGTTGCCGGTCCACACCCATACCCTATGATGGTAAGAGACTTTCAGGCAATTATCGGTTATGAAGCAAGAGCGCAGATTTTAGAAAAAGAGAATCGCCTGCCTGATCATGTTATAGCATGTATAGGCGGAGGCAGCAACGCAATAGGTTCTTTTCAGCACTTTTTAGAAGATAAAGATGTTGAGTGTATCGGCATAGAAGCCGGCGGCCACGGCATAACAAGCGGACAACATGGTTGCTCGCTAAATCAGGGACGTCCCGGTGTTTTACATGGTCAGATGAGCTACCTTCTTCAAGATGAAGATGGACAAGTAATTGAAGCTCACTCCATAAGTGCCGGACTTGATTATCCGGGGATTGGACCTGAGCACTCATTTCACCATGACAACAAAACAGTAAAATATGACCATGCGACAGATGAAGAGGCACTAAGTGCATTTGTATGGCTCTCACAAAAAGAGGGAATTATTCCGGCATTTGAGAGTGCGCATGCGATAGCGTATCTTAAAAAGATGTCAGATATTAAAGACAAACTCATCATCGTAACCTTATCAGGCCGTGGAGACAAAGATATGATACAGGCAAAAGAGTTATTAAATTTCGACAATTAAATCAAAGAGGAATATTTGTGAATATTAAATTAGTAGAAAAAAAAGTATCCGATATTAATGCGGATATATTAATAGAGTTTTTAACAAAAGATGAGTTAAGCGGGCATAAAGAGATTAAAACATTAAAGAGTGCAGGCTTTAAAGCCGAGCAGGATTCTACCTGTTTTTTATATGAAAAAGGTGTTTTGCTGTGTGGTGTAGATAGCAAAAAAGGCGATGATATAAGAAGTGCAGCAGCTTGCATGATAAAGATACTTAAATCCTCAAACTACAAATCTGCAAAAGTAATTGCTCTTAGCAAATCCTCTCTTGCTGCTTTAGTTGAGGGGATAGTTTTAGGCGGTTATGAGTTTAACGAGTATAAATCAGAACCTAAAAAAGTAACCCTAAAGAGTATATCTATAGCATCTAATGAGCCTGAGTTTAGTGCTTTTGAGACTATTTTTAAAGAAGCTCTTATAGTGGCTAACGCTACTTGTTTTACACGTGATATTGTAAACAGAGCGCCACAAGAGATAAATCCACAAACTCTATCTGCTCTAGCTCAAAAACTAGCGGATGAAAATTCACTTGAGTGCACAATTTTACAAGAAGATGCCCTAGCAAAAGAGAATATGAATGCAATGCTTGCAGTCGGTCGTGCTTCTATTCATGGTAGTGCTTTAATACATCTGGCATACAAGCCCAAAAAACCTAAAAAGGTAGTCTCTCTAGTTGGTAAAGGGCTGACATACGATAGCGGCGGATTAAGCCTCAAACCTGCTACTTCAATGGTTACAATGAAGATGGATAAGGCTGGAGCTTGCGCAGTTCTTGGGATGATTAAAGCAGTAAGCGAGCTAAAGCTTGATATTGAAGTTCATGCATTTATCGGTGCAGTTGAAAATATGGTTGGCGGGGATGCTTACAAGCCTGATGATGTGCTTGTATCAAGAAGCAAAACTACAATTGAGGTTAGAAACACCGATGCAGAAGGACGTTTGGTTTTAGCAGACGTCCTTGACTACGCTCAAGATGCTGTAAGTGCTGATTATATATTTGACTTTGCAACTCTCACAGGTGCCTGCATGATTGCTCTTGGTCAATACACAACAGGACTTATGGGTCATTCGCATAAATTAAAACATGATATTTCCCGTGCAGGCAGCGATACGGGAGAGTTAATAAGCTCACTTCCATTTAACAAGCATCTTAAAAAACTTCTAAAGAGTGAGATTGCAGATATAAGCAACACTGCTTCAAAGCCTTACGGCGGGGCAATTACTGCAGGACTTTTTTTAGATAAATTCATTCGTGATGAGAATAAAAAGAAGTGGATGCATTTTGATATAGCAGGAAGCGCATATACTGAGACCCCATGGGATTGTAACGTTTACGGTGCCACAGGTTCCGGTGTTCGTCTTATGTGTGGCTATTTAAAAAGCTTATAATCAAAGCCTCTTCTTTCAGTTTGCATTAATAGTTATTTAAATATATTAAATAAAAAAAACTTATAAATTTTATGGTGTGGATACTTAGTATCTATTAGATGCTATAAATATAAAAAATAGAAGAGGTTATATGAAACGTAATATTTTATTTACACTCAACAGAGTATTCTTTACCCTTCTTCTTATCTTTAGCTTTACATCTCTAAATGCTCAAACTAATGATCTCTTAGAGTCAATCTATAACGAGATGGAGCAATTTAATAGAGTCGCAACCGTTACAAAGCAAAATGAAAACTATCAACCCTATATTATCTCTGTATTTCAAGGTGAAGAGCTTGAGAAGCTTGGCGTGTCAAACTTAAAAGAGGCACTTCTACTTACTCCCGGTGTCGATATGACAACAGATAATTTTAATAATCAAACACCTATATTTAGAGGCTCAAACTCCCTCTCATATGGTCAGTCAAAACTCTTTATAGACGGAGTATCTGTAAATAATCTTTTTTTTGATGCCTACTCAGAATATCTCTTTCTTCCTATTGAGATGATTAAACGATTAGAGGTAGTAAGGGGTCCGGGAAGCAAGATTGATGGGGTTAATGCCTACGCAGGTTCTATTAATGTCATTACGTATGCAGAAGATTTTGAGGGATTTGAGTCTAGCGACAAGCTTATTTTTAAATACGGTTCATCTGAGTATAAAATGGGCGGTTTTTTTAAAACTCTAAAAACAGATGAGCTGAAACTTTTTGTTGATTTTTTCTATCAAGAGGATGATAAAAAGCTTCCGTCAGGTCCTGACGGACTATCTTTAGGAGCTTTAGGTGCGAGCAATATTCCACTCTCTAGATCCGGCGATGCTCCCGTGTGGCTCAAAGAGTATTCACTAGGACTAAGTCTTGAGTATAAAGACTTTTCTATAAAAGCAAGAGTGCTTGAGCATGAAAAAGGGAGCGCATACGGCATCAACCTTGCGCTTCCTGAAAATAGTGACAGAGTTAAACTCCCTAGCTACTATCTGGATATTGGCTACGATAAAAAAGTTGGAGATTTTGAGCTAAATGTAGATACGGGCATAAAGTATGATGCATTTGACTCCTACTCAAAATTAGCTCCCGATGATTTAAACTTGAGTAATGTAATTTTTAATGATGGAATATATGGGGAACATTTTGCCGCTCAACAGACACTCTATCACTCACTCTATGTCAAATACGACGGATTTGACAATCATTTAATAACTATGGGATACCGCCTTGTAAGAGAAGAGACGATTGACATGGTCTCAAAACTCTCAAATAGAACAACAGGAGATGTTGAACTAGTTGACTATAGCGATACACTACCATTTTTTGACAAAAATGCAAAGCGAAATATATTCATATTCTCCCTACAAGATGAGTTTTGGTTTAGCGATAATTTTAGTTTTATCTACGGCTTTAACTATGAAGAGACTTCTTACAAGGATGCAGGAGTAGAGCCTAGAGTCTCTATGGTATATCAGTTGGATGCAGGAAATATTTTTAAGGCTATTTATAGCCGTTCACACAGAAATGCTTCTTGGCAAGAGATGTTTACCATGAACAATCTTGCAAGAGTCGGTAGCACAAACTTAGAGCCCGAGATAGTAGATGCATTTGAAGTGGCATATATTAAAAAACTCTCTAGCGACTCTCATGTCAAAACTAATCTTTTTTATCTTATAAATAAAGATCAGATATACAACTCATCTGCAAATCCAGAGTACAAGAATGCAATGGATAGTGACATTTACGGATTTGAGATAGAGTACAAAGGAAATATCTCCAATCTTGATAAGCTATACCTAAACTACTCCTATGTAACCGGGGATTCATATATAAAAGATGAACATAGAAGCGAATCGCTCTCAAATGCTGCACATCACTTGGCAAAAGGGTATTATATATACAATATAGACAGAGGGTTGTCTCTTAGCGCAATAGCTAAATATGTTGGCTCAAAAAGTAGAGTTCTTGGGGATAGACGCGAGAAGGTAGAAGCATACTCCACTTTTGATACTGCAATGCACTACAAAAATATCAAACATGATTTTAGTTTAACTTTTAGTATAAAAAATATTTTCAATAGCACTGTTAAGTTTCCATCTGCAATAGATACATATTCACAAGATTACGAACAAGAGCGCAGAACCTTCCTAGTAACTCTAAAAAAAGAGTTTTAAATGAAAAGAGCTGCTCTTCTTTTTTTTATTTTAGCAAGCTATGCTTATGGTTATACGTACAACAAACTGCTACTTAAAGCTCAAGCTTCAATCTTTCCAAAAATTATAATGCTTGATAAAAAACTTTATGAAAAACTTGTTGATGGAAAGATTGTATATACTATTGTTTATGAGAAGAGTGATTACTATACAGCTTCTGAGATAGGAAAGTTTATTGAATCAAACTATAGGCACACTTCAACCCAATATGCTTTTAAAATAAACCTAGTAGAATTTTCAGAGTTCTCTAGTAAAACTGATGCAACTGCAATTTACATTCTTAATTCCGATACTCAGGTTCAAGAGCTTGCAAAATATGCAAACAAAAAAGGTATTATCACTTTTGCTTACGATATAAACTATCTAAAGAGTGGTTTTTTGTTCTCCTTGATGCTTGAGAAATCAGCCGTCATATATCTAAATAAAGAGAATCTAAATAGTAATAAAATTGATTTTGTCGATTCGCTTTACCAAATTGTTAACTTTATTGATAAAAACAGTATCTAAAGTATAAATTAGTCTTATTTATATGATAAAATAGCTTTAAAAAGTCTAGCTACACGGCTTAAGGTGCTTGTATGAATAAAAAAAAATTTAGTTCGCTCTCTAATAAAATAGTATTTTCTATAGCTTTTGTATCACTTATCATTACTTTAGTAGTTTTTATAATTTCTAGCAAAATCAACAAAGAAGCATTTCACCAAATAGAGATTGAAAAGGCTGATATTATTGCACAAACCATTGAACCGTTAATAGCTGTTAATATCTACCTAGGCATGGAGGAGAGAATCAACCAAACAATACTCCAGCTTACAGAAAATCCAAATATTCTTGCTGTAAAAGTATTAAAAAATGATAAATTAATAGGCTATGTTGAGTCAAAAGAGCACAAAAGTAGTGCTAAAGACTTTTTTGTTATAAAAAGAGCTATAACTCAACCAAATACGACAAAAACAATCGGTGAATTAGTTCTTACTTACTCAAACAAGGGATACAATGAGCTTATAGCAAAATATAAAAATTTAACACTTATGCTTGTATTTACTCTTGTAATACTCTTTATTTTCTTTGGTCTTTATGTAAAAAAACTTCTCTTTCCACTAAGAGAGATATCAAAACTACTCAAAGGCTACTCTGTTAATAAAAATATTGAGGTCCCTTTTTCATCACAAAATAATGAAATTGGATTAATATCCAATACTCTTAACAATATGCAGAAAAAAATTCTTCAATACTCAAAAAAACAAGAAAACATAAATCACTTTCTTGAAGAGAAGGTTAATGAAAAAACTCTCGAACTTAGTATGCAGTTATATATGGACTCACTAACGGGACTGCCAAATAGATTTAGTATTTTTCATGAAATTGCCAAGATAGAAGATGGAGCTTTACTTATAATCAATATTGACGACTTTAAAGAGATTAATGATTTTTTTGGACATGTCGCAGGCGATGGAATTTTAAAAAAGTTCTCAAATAGGCTCAAAAGTATATTTAAAGATAGTGAGTTCATCAATCTAAAGCGCCTCTCGGGGGATGAGTTTGCTCTGCTCTTTACGCAAAAACCTCCGCTTCAAGAGTTTATATACATAGCAGAAAAGTTAATTAAGGATGTGGAAAAAATGATTTTTTTCCATGAAAAAAACGAGATAAGCATAAGAGTTACAATTGGAGGAGCATACCAGATAGAAGGTGCTTTAGAAAAAGCGGACATAGCTTTAAAATCGGCAAAAAAAGAGCAGAAACCTTTCTTACTTTATGATGAAAAGCTAAATATAGAAGATGTATACAAAAAAAATATGGAGTGGGTAAGAAAGCTAAAAAAAGCAATCAAACATGACAAAATTGTTCCATATTTTCAACCTATATTCAATAACTACACAGATGAGATTGCTAGCTATGAGTCTCTTATCCGTTTGATTGATGATGATGGTAACGTTATTAGCCCATACTTTTTTTTAAATATTGCCAAAAAAAGCAGGTTATACAGTACCCTTACAAAGATTATGATTGAAAAAAGCTGTATCTATTTTGAGCATCTCAACTATGATTTTTCAATCAACTTATCGGTTGAGGATATACTTGATAAAGATATTGTAAATTTTATAAAAGAAAAAATACAAACACACAACGTAGAAAACAGAATTATTTTTGAGATACTAGAATCAGAAGGCATAGAAAAGTATGAAGAGGTCTTTGCGTTTATTACCCAGATGAAAAAACTTGGATGCAGAATTGCGGTTGATGACTTTGGAAGCGGGTACTCAAATTTTGAGCATCTTCTTAAACTAAATGTTAATTATATAAAGATTGACGGTACATTAATAAAAAATCTTGACAAAGATATAAGTGCACAGATAATAGTTGAGACGATTGTAGATTTTGCAAAGAGATTAAACCTGCTGACAGTTGCAGAGTTTGTTCACAACAAAGAAATTTTTCAAAAAGTCAAAGAGCTCAATATTGATCGTACTCAAGGATACTATCTTTCTGAACCCCAAAAAAACACCATTAACAATTAAATTTTTTAAGTAAAAATAAAGGCATAATTTATTTTTAAAATCATATAATCCTAACATGCAAGATATATCATTTGAAACCTTTTTATTTGCCTTTATGCTTACTCTACTTGCTGGGCTTTCAACTTCAATAGGTGCACTCTTGGCATTTTTTTCAAAAAGTAAAAACTACACTATTTTGTCAATGGGGATGGGTTTTTCTGCAGGCGTGATGATATACGTATCCTTTATGGAAATCTTGGTAAAATCAAAAGAGTCCTTTACAGAGTTTTACTCAAGCGAGATTTTAGGAGACTCTTTTATGGTCTTATCATTTTTTGCAGGAATTGCACTAACCGCTCTCATAGATAAAGCAATTCCAGAGGATGTAAATCCACATGAGACAAAAAGTAGCAGTGAACTCTTGGAGCTTAAGCCTCACAGCAAGAGTTCTATAATAAAAAACTCAACGCTTAAGCGAACAGGTATTTTTACCGCTCTTGCCATCGCGATACACAATTTTCCGGAAGGGTTTGCCACTTTTATCTCCGCGCTTGAAAATCCTACGCTCGGTATTACAATCGCCTTTGCAATAGCGATTCACAATATCCCTGAAGGTATGGCGGTATCTTTGCCTATTTATCATGCCACAGGAGATAAAAAAAGTGCATTTTGGTATGCAACTCTCTCAGGATTAGCAGAGCCTGTAGGTGCACTTGTAGGATTTTTTCTGCTCTTTCCATTCATGGGAGGTGCAACACTTGGAATCACTTTTGGTCTTGTAGCAGGAATAATGGTTTACATCTCGTTTGATGAGCTTCTCCCTGCTGCAAGAGTTTACGGAAATGCCCACACAACAATAGCTGGAATCACCATCGGCATGCTCGTCATGGCGATAAGTCTAATTAGTTTTAAGCTTATATAAAACAGAGGAAAATATTTCTGATATGTATGTAGATATTGACAAACCGACACTTTTTTTGTTTACAGATGCAAGTGTAAATCCAAAGACCAATGTAGGATACGGGGCATACCTTCTCCTAGGTGAGTATGAACTTAGAGCTCCGCCAAAAAAATTAGATATAAAAGTAAAAAGATTTGAAAATACAACTTCATCTAAACTTGAGCTAGAGACTCTCTTGTGGGCATTAGAAAAAATACCGACAAAAGATTCAAAGATAATCGTATATACTGATTCTCAAAATACAATAAACCTAAAAGATAGAGAGGAGAGAATCAAAAAAAATAACTATATGACAAAAAAAGGCACTCTTATAAAAAACCACGAGTTGTATAAAAAATTTTATGAACTTACAGATCTTTACGAGTGTGAATTTATAAAAATCAAAGGGCATAAAAAGAGCGAAGATAAAGATTATGCAGATAGATATTTTACTCTCGTTGACAGAGCATCAAGAGAGGCTCTTAGGGGTGCACTTGGTTCTTAAAGTGTTCTCTTTGCATATTTTAGCTAGAATTACAAAAAAGTATAAAATAGCAATAAACAAAGGCAAATTATGGGTTTAAGTATAGGTCTAGTAGGACTTCCAAATGTAGGAAAATCAACAACTTTTAATGCACTAACAAAAGCACAAAACGCAGAGGCAGCAAACTATCCATTTTGTACGATAGAGCCAAACAAAGCAGTAGTACCTGTTCCGGATTCTAGACTCCAAGAGCTTGCAAAAATAGTAAAGCCTGAGCGTATTCAATACTCAACTCTTGATTTTGTAGATATTGCAGGTTTGGTAAAAGGTGCGAGCAAAGGTGAGGGACTGGGAAATAAATTTTTATCAAATATTCGAGAAACAGAGGTTATTTTGCATATTGTAAGATGCTTTGAAGATGAAAACATTGTTCATACCGAGGGAAACATTCACCCGCTTCGAGATGTTGAGATTATTGAGGGAGAACTTATTTTAGCCGATATAGAAGTTTTGCAAAACAGAGCCGATAGATTAAAAAAACAGGCTAAAACAGATAAGAGCGCAGCTTCTCTTTTGACTCTAGCAGAAGAGCTTTTAGAGTTTTTAGCTGATGGAAATCTCGCTAAAAACTTTCCAAAAGCAGATAGTGATGAGTACAAGCAGCTAAACAATGAAGTTAGGCTATTAACAGGTAAAGAGATTATGTACGGTGCAAATGTTGACGAAGATGGTCTGCTTGAAGATAGCCAATATGTTCTTGACCTTAAAGAGCATGCAGCTAAAAACAACTGTGAGCTGATAAAACTATGTGCAAAAATTGAAGAGGAGTTAGTTGGTCTTGAAGATGATGAAGCAGATGAGTTTTTAAGCTCTCTTGGCGTTGTCGAATCAGGTCTTAATCAGATAATCCAAAAAGGTTTTGACAAGCTTGGTCTTATGAGTTACTTTACAGCCGGTGTAAAAGAGGTTCGTGCTTGGACAATTCGCAAAAACACTACCGCACCAAAGGCTGCAGCCGTAATCCACAATGACTTTGAAAAAGGATTTATCCGTGCAGAGGTTATCTCATACAGTGATTTTATTGCATGTGGTGGAGAAAACAGAGCAAAAGAGGCAGGGAAAATGCGTTTAGAAGGCAAAGAGTACATCGTACAAGATGGAGATGTCATGCACTTTAGATTTAACGTATAGCAGGCCTCATATAGAGGTCACTTGCGCATAACTATTTTACTACTACCCTGTTTCTTCCGCTATTTTTTGCTTTATAGAGAGCGTCATCCACTCTTTTAAATATCTCTTTTGCATCTTCACCAAAAATATATCTTGTTAAACCAAAAGATGCGGTAACTTTTATATTATTATTAATAACACTTTGTTCTATATTTACCCTGACTTTTTCTATAATATTTTTTGCTTCTTCTAGGGTTACATTTTTTAGCATAATGACAAACTCTTCACCTCCCCATCTTGCAAGCAAATCATCCTCTCTAATTGAGTTTTTAAGAGTTTTTGCTATGGCTATAAGCGCCTCATCACCGACCTGATGACCATAGGTGTCATTTATAGACTTAAAATGATCTATATCTACGATAGCCAAAACAAAATCAATATCTGTTTTCCTTTTATGTTTTACAAGCAGGTTTATCGTCTCATCAAAATGAGCTCGATTATATAATTTTGTAAGAGAATCCGTTATATAAAGCTGGGCAAGAAGTTTTTCATTTGTAATATCATGACATACGGCACTAAACTCATGTAGCTCCCCATGTGCGTTAAAAATAGGCAGTACTCTAGTTTGAAACCATTTCTCTTGTCCACTTAAAGTCTTGTACTTTAACTCCCCGTTCCAAGACTTTTTATTTTGAACTGTTTGCACAAGTTCTCTATAGATAATATTAGAGATATCTGCTACTTTAAAAATAGATATATTTTCTCCTACAAGATGCTCTTTTTCCATTTCAAAATAGTCACAAAAAAATGTGCTTACATCTTTAATAATTCCGGTTGATGAAGTTTTAATTACCATAATATTCTTATCGATAATTTCTCTATCAGCTTCTAGTTTTTCATTTAATTTATTAATCGTGCGCATCTCTTTTTTAATTAAAAGTTTTGCTTCAAAGAGTTCACTTATGTCATAAATAGAGACCATAACTCTATTTTGTGAAACTATATATGGAGAGATTGTTACTTGTTGCTGCATAAGCTTTAGTGAGGAAGTTGTCACTTTATTGCGATTAATCGGTATAAATTTCTTACTGCTGTTGGCATCATAAAAGGTTGGTGTACCGATAGAAAGAGCAGTTTTTATTTTTCTTTGAAGAACTCTGTAGTTAATCTCAGGATAAAACTCCTCTAAACTTTTGCCAATTATCTCATCTTTATGAATTTGGGTATTTATACTAAGCCATCTATTCCAGTAACTCACAATAAAGTTTTCATCAACTACCATATGCCCATTTTCTAGTGAGTCTAGCAGTACATCAGGACAATTAATCTCCATTATCCGTAAATCTCTTCTATTTTTTTATCTATTAAGATTTTTAAACTCTCTATAGCTTTATCTTTTGTAAGAACATATATATTGCCTTTAATTTGCTTATCTTCAAAATCTAAAACGGTGCTTATTATAATAATTTTTGAGTACTCTGCAACATCATCATCACTTACTACAGAAGTTGAATCTAAAAACTGTAGAGATGGAACAAAAAATTGAACTTGCGTATCTAGCTCCTGCGTAAGCCTGCTAATTATTGTTGAAGTCAAAATATTAGTTAGCTCTAAGACGGCATCGCTAATATCATCATAAGAGGAGTTCTTTGCATTATATAGATAGTTCCCTAAATTCAGTGCCGACTCTTGGCTTATAACAAACATACACTCCCCGCCAAACTTACCTGTAAATAGCTGTTTAATAACAAAATACATGGAATTAGAGTCTATTGATGCTTCAATCTTATCTGCCAATTCATCACTATTACAAATCTCTATCTTAGGTATATGCATAGTACCAAAAGCATCCAGCAAATTTGCCATACTTGCCGTAGCAGCACCAATAGAGACATTCATAAACTCTCTTAATGCATCAATCTGATCCTCATTAAATTCTAAATTCAATATTTTTACCTTTTATAATAATATATCTTGTTTAAATATTTTTGCCATTATTTCACCATTTATAGGCTTTGGATACATATTTTTTGCGCCCGCAACTAAAACTCTTAGTTTTGCCTCATTTTGGATATCAGCAGTTATAACTATAACTTGAGCCTCCTTGTTTATCTCCATAATCTTCCCAAGAGCCTCATATCCGTCCATAACAGGCATTGTAAGATCTAAAAAAACAACATCCGGATTCTCTTTTTCATAAAGCTCTACAGCCTCAAGACCGTTTATTGCTTGGAGAAGTTGGGCATTGGGATAAACCTCTTTGATGCTTTTTATAACTCCCATTCTCGCAATTTTTGAGTCATCTACAACTAAGACCTTCAATATATATATCCTCCTTGCGCTATTTATCTTTTTATAAATGGATTGTAAGATATTTTTAATTAACTAGGCATTATAGCTTTGAATCTTTTTATTATTTTAATTTTGCAATCGTATCGCCGTATCTCACATGTTCATCAGCTTTAATACCAAGTTCAAGCATATTATGCTGGGCTAATATTACTATAGTAGAGCCCATCTCAAAACAACCAAAATCATCACCCTTGTTTAGATATAACTCCTCATAAGAGTAGAGAGTGCTATTTTCTGCATCAGCATTTGTTTTTATTTTTGGCTCAAATGAGACCTGCATGACACCTACGTTAAGTGCGCTTACTAAAACCATATAAAATCTTTTTTTCGTTGTTGTTTCACACAATATGACAACTCTCTCATTCTCTACAAAAAGGTTTATCCTTTTTTTAAGAGAAGGTATATTAACCGGATAAAACTTACCGGGAATATGAGCTGTTTTTAGCACCTTTATGTTGGTAGGAATGTGATAGCGATGGTAATCTTTTGGGGATAGATAGAAGTTTATAAAAGTTCCGTTGCTTACTATCTCCCTCTCCTCTTTTGTAAAGTGTTCTCCTATGAGCTCATCGGTTTTATATTTCATCCCTTTTATCTGAAGAGCATACTCCTCTTGTAAATCTCCGCACTCAGTAATAAAGGAGTCACATGGAGATATAAAATCTCCTCCATCAAGAGAGTAAGCTCTATCCTCTCTTAGCTTCCTTGTAAATAGAGCATTAAGAGTGCTGTAAGTCTCAGGGGAGCTAAACTCACTCATATCAAGACCCATAATATTTACATATGAGCTGTTTATGAACTTTTGAATCGGTTTTGCAAACTCTTTGCTTGCAAATTTTCCAAAAAGTTGCGAAACTGCCGAAGTTATATCTCTACTCATCTATTCTCTCCTTCTTCTCAAAAAGCTTACGCTTTGCTATCTCTTCTAGTAAAACCGTGGCATAAGAACCTTTGGGAAGCGAAAAATTGAGTTCATACTGAGCCTCTTGATTCTTAAATCTCCCCTCGACACCCTCCGGATATACCCAAGCATATCTTCTTGCGCCATCAGCATTTATCTCATCGTCAAACTCTTTTTCAATAGTTCTAGCTATATCAGAAGAGAGCTTTGCCTTTTTACCGCAAAGCAGTCCCGTGACAGATATATCTTTCTCATTAAATCTCTTAAAATCGTGCTCACTTGCATCAAAATCAAACAGCCTGCCATATGGATAGTGCTCCATAATATCCCCGCTGATAAGCTTAAAGGGGTGTTTCTGAGCCTTCATTTTGATTAGTTCGCTCTCTGGTATATTCAGCAGGGACCCAAGCTCTTTTGTATCAAAATTTTGCACTAGAGTGTTTATCTCAAGTCTTCTGCTTAGCCACAGATTAAACAAATGGCTCTGATAAGCACTGATAAGAAGCTTTTTTATCTTTGGGTTACGCTCTTTTTTTTCACCTTTAGCAATCTTTTTGCCGTCAATATGGTTATTGCCGTCAGTTCCAAAACGCTGATAACCAAAAAAGTTAGGCATACCAAACTTTGCTATATTTTTCAGAGCTTCATCTATTTTTTGTGCCGATGTAGGATTTACTTTTTTTAATTTAATATAAAATCTATTGCCGGTTAGATGCCCTATTCTAATCTTGTTATTGTGGTATGTTTTGGATAATATCTTAATATCTTCATGTTCAAACTCATCCATTTTTGCTTCATGTTTTTTATGTAAAGATATATACTGCTTTGTCATGGCATGTTTATCTTTTAGTCCTGCATAACCTATCTCTCTGTTTTGTATCCCTAGATACTTTGCAATCATAGAGACAAGTTCAAGAGTCGATATGCCTTTTTTTCTAACAAAAAGAACTAAATGCTCACCTTCGCCGCTAAACTCATAAAGCGGTATCTCTTCAACAACGAAATCACGCGGAGTCTGCTTAAAATGAAAATCTATACTTGAGTGTCCCAGCGAATAAAATCTATCCATAATAATCCTAATATTTTTAAAAATGATGCGCTTTGCATCTATTTTTATAACTTTTTCTAACGCTTTGCGCAACAATAGTTATAGGTGTTCTACATAGTTTTGCAACTCTTAGAACGCTCTTTGTGTTTCGTTTGTCAAAAGCAAAAAGCATCTCATACTCTTCGCCGCTACAACCTACTCTCTTTGGCACATGTCTGCAAAATTTAAAACCCATTCTATTTACCGAAGAGAGCTTACCTAAATCACTAAAAAGACCATCCGATATATCCATACCGCAGCTAAGATAACGAGAACATTTCGATACAAACTTATCTCTTAGTTTTATATTGACAAATTTTGAGTTCTTGTGAATATTTCCTAAATTTAGTAATCTCTTTAAATCTTTTGCACTTCTGCCAAGCTCTCCACTGTATGCAACCATGTGACCACGTCTAAGACCCTTTCTCATAAGAGGCTTGATAGTTTTTGAGACTACTGTTACAGTGATATCGAGTTTGGTATTCTTGATGGTATCTCCGCCGATTATCTCGATACCGTATTTAGCAGCAGTCTCTTGAAATCCCGATACCAGCTCTCTCATCTGCGCCATTGTCATGTAAGGAGGCATGGCAACACTAAGCAGAGCATATTTTGGTTTTGCGTTCATGGCAATAGCATCTGAGATATTTACACTCATCGCCTTAGCTGCAATTTGATAGTAGCTCATCCACTCTCTTTTAAAGTGAATGCCTTCAAAAAAAGCATCTTTGGAGTAAACAGTATCGTCTATTAATGCTCCATCATCTCCGATATGAGCGTTTTTAAACTGAGATATAAAATAATTTTCTAAATTCAAATAAACTTCTTAAATTGCCTTAAGTTACTATTAAAGCCAATATATATAAAATAGCAGGTAATTATACCATCTATATAGGAAACTCTTTATGAAACACTCCATAAAAAAGATATTTCAAAACCTCTCTTTTTTTCTTTTATTAGCGGTGGTATTTGCAGCTATAGGAGTACTCGTTACAGTTGAACACTCTAACTCATATGCAAAAATTGAAAGCTTAAATAATCAAAAACGTATAATCTCCTCTCTTACCTCTATGCCAAAAGAGAATCTTGATTTATCTCTTATCCAGTTTAACGGTAAAAGTGCGCAACTTCTTAATGATATCGACAAGTTGCGTAATCAATACGACTACTCTCTTGTGGAGAAATATGTGCTCTTAAACTCGCAAGAGTACCTTGCTGACTTAGATAAACTAAGCTTACTTACAAAAGAGTTTAACAAAAAAGCTATTGAATTGTATACAAACAAAAGCAGTAATATTAAGGAAAAAGAAGAAGAGCTAAAAAAGAGCTTTGACTCTTTGTTCGAGCAGATAAACAGTATGATTTTTAAAAATATCTCTTACAATCAAGCAAAATTTGACATTCACAAAAATGTAACATACTTAGCCTTTGTGTTGATTTTTTTAGTTGCTCTTTGGTACAGAAGAAGACTCAATGCTATATATAAAGATATTGAGTATCTTTATAATGTAGATACAAAGGGGTATGAGCCATTTTCGCAAGAGGCAGGTGCAATCTCTATGAGAATAAGAAGAAAACCGGATGTCTCTGAAAATCCTAAAATGATTGATCCGGTGACCGGTATAAACAACATAAAAGGGATGATTAGCTCTTATGCAGAGAAAAAAAATCTTAAAGAGAAAAACTTTACCTCTGTTACCGTGATTGAGATTGACAACTTCTCAAAAACAAACAGAGTCTATTCACAAGAGTTGACACAAACCATACTTAAAAAAGTTGCATTTACTATATCTCTTCATAAGCAAGCAGCTGACGTTGTAGCAAGAACTGATTATAATCAATTTACCATAATCTTATCTAGAGAAAACAAAGAGCAATCCTTTAGGGATGTTGACATTATCCGTCAAAGTATCTCTGAGCTAAAACTAGCATCTCCCGAACTTGGAGCAATTAAGATAAAACTTAGTGGCGGATTTGTCATAAAACCAAATCATGTCTTACTTGAAGAGTCGATAAAGCAAGCTCAAAAAATTCTGGACTACGCAAAAGAGAGCGGCGGAGACAGAATATGCCAAGTAAAAGATTTGGCTCATAGCGAGCTGTAAAACATAATTCTACTCTCTAGCTAAGAGATTATTAGCTTTGCTCTATATAATCAACATCTAAACCGATACATAATACCTCTTCTAGAAGTGAGTGATTATGGAACATTTTACACATTTGCAACAATCTTTTATCATATACAAAGGCTAAACGCTGTATAATCCGCCTTATTTTATTCTTAATTACAAAGGAAAGTAATGGGTATTCCTATTTATACTTACGATGCAATTATTGTCGGCTCGGGGCTGGCTGGATGCGCCGCTGCAAGAGAGTTGCAGAGTGCAGGCAAAAAAGTTGCAGTTATAACAAAACTTCATCCGCTTAGAAGCCACTCAGGAGCTGCTCAAGGTGGTGTTAATGCTGCTTTTAGTGATAAAGATAGCGTGGAGCTACATGAGTTTGACACTGTAAAGGGGAGTGACTATTTAGCTGATCAAGATGCTGTTGAGTTTATGTGTAAAAATGCACCTGAGACTATCCGTTGGGCAGAGAGAATGGGAGCTGCTTTTAGTAGAACTCCCGATGGAAAAATAGCACAGCGCCCCTTTGGAGGGCAATCCTCTCCTCGAGCATGTTATGCAAAAGATAGAACAGGCTTAACGCTTTTGCAAACTATATATGAGCAGGCTTACCGCGTTGGTGTTGAGTTTTGGGATGAGTGGTATGCTGCTGATATTATCTATAAAGATGGCAAAGTCTCAGGAGTAGTCGCTTTTAATATACGAGATTTGCAAGTAGCGGTATTTAACGCTAAGTCCGTCATGTTCGCTACAGGTGGATACGCAAGAAGCTACAAAATCAACTCAAATGCACATGCAAACACAGGTGACGGACTCTCGATTGTAGCGCGTCACGGTCTTCCGCTTGAAGATATGGAATTTGTACAGTTTCACCCATCAGGTCTTTCAGGAAACGGTGTTTTAATCTCTGAAGCTGCGCGTGGAGAGGGAGGACGACTTTTTAACTCTTTGGGTGAGCGCTTTATGGAGAAATATGCTCCAAACGCAATGGAGCTTGCATCACGTGATGTTGTAAGTCGTGCTATTTTAAATGAGATAAGAGAGGGACGCGGAGTAGGACCGAGAAAAGATGCTGTATTTCTTGATGTTACTCATCTTGGACGTGATTTAATTATGGAGAGGCTACCTGAACTTCGTGAACTTGCCATGACCTTTTTGGGACTCGACATGATAAAAGAGCCTATTTTAATATCCGCAACGGCGCATTACTCAATGGGCGGTATTCCGGTAAATATTGCAGGAAATGTTCGTAAAAATAATAGCCAATATGTTGAAGGCTTCTATGCAGCCGGCGAGTGCTCATGTGTTTCTGTTCACGGTGCAAATCGCCTAGGTGCAAACTCTGTTTTAGAAGCACTGCTCTTTGGTCGTTTTGTCGGCAAAACAATGGTTAATGAGATAGACACCATTCCTCTTCGCGCGGCACAAGAAGATGATGCAAAAAGAGCTCTTGATGAAATTAATTTCATATTAAACAACAATGGAAATGAAACAATCACACAGCTAAGAGAAGAGCTTCAACAGTGTATGACTGCAAATGCAGGTGCATTTAGAACAAAAGAGACTCTAGAGATTGCAATCGCCAAAGTTAAAGAACTTCGCAAAAGATTTAAAAATATTCGTATAAAAGATAAGTCTAAGCTATTTAACACAGAACTTCAAGAGGCAATAGAGCTTGGTCACATGATAGACTACTCTGCCTTTATTGTTGAGAGCGCAATTGCTAGAAACGAGAGCCGTGGTGCTCACTTTAGAGAAGATTTTAATACTCGCGATGATGAAAACTTTTTAAAGCATACAATGGCATACATGGACAAAGAGGGTAACATTTCGCTTGATTATATGGATGTCGTTCTCGGCAAACATGAGCTTAAAGCAAGAAATTACTAAGGAGGGATTATGAGTACAAATACAATTACTACACAAAAAGTGAACTTCAAGGTATTTCGATTTAATGCAGATGAAGATTACCTTCCATACTATGAAGATTACAGTATGGATGTTACTTCCGAAGAAGTTGTTTTAGATATATTAAATAGAATAAAATGGGACCATGACGGTAGTTTTTCATACAGAAGAAGTTGTCGTCACGGCATTTGCGGGGCATGTGCCATCAAAGTAAACGGTAGAAGCACTCTTGCTTGTAAAGAGAGTATGACTACCATGGTAGAGTACTTTGGAAACGACCTTACAATAGAGCCTCTAAGCACAAAAAGAGCCGTTAAAGATATGATTATCGACAAAGGGGACTTCTGGGAGAAACATGCAGCAGTGACTCCTTATCTGGTTGCAGATATTGACGAATCTCCTTCATGCGAAAATCTTGTGTCCCCACAAGATGCTGAAGAGCTTGATGAAGCTGACCTCTGTATCCAATGTGGTGCATGTCACTACGCCTGCCCTGTTGTTGAAATAAACAGTGACTTCTTCGGTCCTGCGGCATTTGCTGCTGCTTACCGCTTTGAGGCTGATGTTCGTGACAATGACGGGCAGAGGCTTATTGATGTAAATGAGGAGAAGCAAGGCGTTTGGGACTGTGTTAAATGTTTTGAATGTACAGAGGTTTGTCCAAAAGATATTAATCCATTTGAAAAGATTACAAAACTTCACCAAATGGCATTTAAAAAAGGGGTTGCAAAGAACAATGTCGCAACTCGTCATGCTGTAGGTTTCTTACACTCTATCAAAAAACATGGTGTACTTGATGAGGGCGGCTTAGTCCTTTACTCTGAAGGACCGTCTATTGTAAAGCATATTCCCGTAGCACTTCAGATGTTTAGAAAAGGCAAAATAGTAATGCCTTGGAATATACAAAAATCAGATAACCTTGATGAGATACAAAAGCTTATAAAATCTTCATCAACAGTAAAGTTCTAGGAGTAAAATAGATGAAAAAATTAAAATATGCACTTTTTACAGGATGTACAGCAAAGCAGAGTACTCCGGAACAGATGATGTCAACTATGGCAGTTGCCAAAAAACTTAATATAGAACTAATCGAGTTAACCGAAGCTTCTTGTTGCGGGGCTTCACATCTTCAAGACTATGATGACTTCTTATCTCTTGTTCTAAATGCAAGAAATATAGCTTACGCTGAAAAGCACGCTCTTACTATGGTTACTATCTGTAATACCTGTCAGCTAAATACGGCTATGACAAAACATAGATTAGATAGAAATCCTGAGCTAAAAGCAAGAGTCAACGAGAAGCTTGCGGAAGTTGGACTTGAGTACAAAGGTACTTCAAATGTCATCCACTTCCTATATGCTATTATTGATGATTTTGGACTAGATAAAATCAAAGAGATGGTTGTTAAACCTCTTAGTGAATTTAACATCGCTCCATTTTACGGCTGTCACAATATCCGCCCTTCAGAGCTTCATGATGAATCTCATCAGCAAAAAGAGAATCCATACAATCCTAACTCTCTAGATGATTTAATTATCGCATGCGGTGGTATGAATGTTGATTATGAAGAGAAAAATAAGTGTTGTGGCTTTCATGTAGAGCTCCAAGCTCCACACACTGCGGCAGTTTTAACAGGAACGGCAATTGCGGGTGCGACTGACCAAAATGCAGATATGATGGTAACTCCATGTCCACTTTGCCACCTAAAACTAGATACGCAAACTAAGGGTGCTTCTGAAGCAATAGGCAGAGAAGTTTCACTTCCTGTTCTTCATATGCAACAGATGGTAGGACTAGCACTTGGATGCAGCCCTGCAGAACTTGGTCTAAAACACCACGTTACAGACGTAAACTTCGTCTAAAACTACAAAATAGGGAGTCTCCTCTCTCTATTTAATACTTCTTTACATCAAAAAAAATAATAATTAGAAAAATTTACTAAGTTAATATATCTTTTAAAACTGTAATATATTTATAATATATTATTATTTGAAATGTAGAGCGGTTTTAGTAGAACAAAGTATTCTACTAATTAATAGCTAGTTTTTTGTTAGTCTCTGTAAAACTCTAGCTTAAATTAACCAGAGACTATAGGAGAATTATTATGAAAAATATAGTCAAAGCAGTGCTGTTATTCTCTTTGCTTTCATTTGGGTTTACCCATTCTGCTTACGCATCAGAAGCTAAAAAAGTTGAAGACTACATGCCAAGTTTAATTACTAAAACGCCTCTTGAAGGGCGTATGCTTGCTATTAAAATAGTAAGAAAAACAGTAGGGGCAATTCAAGGAGATCCAAACATAAAGCAAGCAGTTAGAGAAAAATATGAAGATGATCCTAAATTGCTTATGTATGCAGTAGAGCTAGTTGCAATAGAGTTTAAAACCATCGCTATTGCAAATAATTATTGGAGATAAACCTAACAATATAAAGATTACTTAGCCTTCGGTCTAAAAGCCTTTATAACCTCTTCATTTGTCTCTATATATGGACCCTCTATTAGGTCTATACAGTAAGGTACGGCAGGGAATACGGCATCAAGGCACTCTCTTATAGACTTTGGTTTTCCCGGTAGGTTTATGATAAGGCTTTTGCCTCTGATACCCGCCGTCTGGCGCGAGAGGATTGCAGTCGGCACATACTGCAGGCTTACCTGTCTCATAAGCTCGCCAAATCCCGGCATCATCTTCTGACATACACTCTCCGTCGCTTCAGGTGTTACGTCACGAAGCGCAGGACCTGTACCGCCTGTTGTAACTACCAAACAGCACTCTTCATCATCGCAAAGCTCTATCATGGTGCTCTCTATCATATCCTGCTCATCCGGAATACATCTATAGACTATCTCAAACTCGTTTATAAGGTACTCTTTCATTGTCTTTTGAATAGCTACTCCCGATATATCTTCATATATGCCTTTACTCGCTCTATCGCTTGCCGTAATAACACCTATTTTTATCTTACTCATCTTCTTCCTTTATATAATTTAGCAACTCTAGTTTGTTAGTAAAAAATGATTTGCATTTTTTATATATGTTACTGTCGCAACCTCTAAAAAAAAATCTTTTGCTTTGTCTGCGTCTATTATTTTATCTTCGCTTCCTATATAGACCTCAATACTCACACCCTTGTTGCTAAGCTCTCTTAATTCATCTACTCTCCATGAGTAGTAAAGCAACTCCTCTAGTTCATCTATATTATTCTCGCACTGCTCTACTGTTTTTTTTTCATAAGGCAAAAAGCATGATGTAAGAAATTCATTTAGATACTTATCTCTATTTTTTCTATAACCTATAAGTTGCAGTTTTTTAAACTTCTCATCTTTTGATTGAAAGAAGGCGGGAGAGAAGAGCTGAAATGTATCTATACGTCTATTTAATTTTAACTGCTCTTGAGTATAACTAAGCGCTTTTATCGCTCCATAACTAAACCCGCAAACACAATATTGTGAAGAGTTTATATAATCTTTAAAGTAGTGCTGCTCATTTTTTAGAGAAAATCCGCTAAAGAACTTCATTTAGTTTCTTTTTTACATCTGTTTTTGTGATGCTTTCTCTCTCGTTTAAAACGCTCTCTACATATTTCATAATATCTTGCATAGACTCTAAGAGATTTCTCGTCTCATTATATAATCTTTTCATCAAAATCTCTTTTTCACTCTCACTTGCAAGAAGCGATGAACCCATGCCGTACTCTTTAATCATCTTATCAACTATCTCTTTTGCTTCATCCAAATCGCCCTTCGCACTGCTTGCGTGCTCACCATATTTTATATTGCACGCTACAATGCCTGCTAAGAGCATCTTAACTCTTGATTCTAGCTCATGCTTTATAAGCGGCTCATCAGTTGCGGGAGTTAATTTCTCGTTTGATAGAAGCAGTTTTTCAAAAGGAAGGTCAAAGTAGGTTGCGCAGATAACTTTTGCCGCTTGGTATGTTACACGGTAGCGCTTCTGCTCATCACTGAGCATCTGCAACTTCTTTTTGCCAAACATTACCTTATCTTTTACCTGATGAAAGTGCTCTATCGTAACTTGAAAATCATGCCCTCTTATAGCAAGTAAAGAGGCCTCATTTACGAGAGTCGCTAACGATGCTCCATTAAAACCTACAGTCATATTTGCAACAGAGTTGACATCGACTTCGTTTGGAACTTTTTCAAGATATTTAGTAAGGATGGATGCTCTCTCTCTTTTTGTAGGAAGTTCTACAAAAATTCTTCTATCAAATCGACCAGCTCGAAGAAGTGCAGAGTCAAGAATATCTATCTTGTTTGTTGCTGCTATTACAATCACTCCGCTTGAGTTTTCAAAACCATCCATCTCTGTTAAGAGCTGATTTAGCGTTGCTTCCCTCTCGTCACTTCTCTGCCCATCTCTCTTTTTTCCGACTGCATCTATCTCATCAATAAATATAATCGACGGAGAGTTGTTTTTTGCTGCTAAAAAAAGCTCATGGACTCTTTTAGCACCCATGCCAACATATATTTGAACAAAAGAGGCACCGCTTTGGTAGTAAAAGGGAACACCGGCGGCATTTGCAACCGCTTTGGCTATCATTGTTTTTCCAACTCCGGGAGGACCCACCAAAAGTACACCGCGAGGCATTCTTGCGCCGAAACTTTTGTATCGTTTTGGCTTCTTCATAAAATCAATAATCTCTTCAAGCTCTATTTTTACATCGCTTATTCCGCCTATATCTGCAAAAGTGACATCGCTTTTTATGGACTCTATGGGTCCGGAATCCTCTAGTGAAGTCTTAAATCTACTACTTACAATGCTTTTAGTATCTAAGATTCTGTTTTTTTGCAGCCATTTGAAAATAAGTGTGCCAATTCCTAAAAACAGCACCAAAAAAAGAAGATAAGTCACCATGTTTGAGCTGCTTTTGAGCTTGACTCTATACTCGCTAAGCGTCTTTGGAGAGAGCTGAGAAGATGCAATTTTATAAACATCTTTATCTGTTTTGAGATATACAAATTCATCAGATAAAACAACGCTTTTAACGCTTTTGTTCTCAAGCATAACAACTGCCTCTTTTAAAGAGATTGACTCCGCATTATCTCTAAGAACAGCAAAAAGAACAAGAATTACAACTAAAAAAGCCGATGCATACAGTGCTACTCTGTTTGTTTTAGACCCTACCATAGTTAGACTCCTCTTTAACTTCATACTTTTGTAAATTTATCCAGTTACCGACTAAATCTTCATCTGACTCAATCATTATTTTATTAAAATGCTGATCATATCCGATAAACAGAGCATCTTTCTGGCTCTCAATAAGCACGTCAAGCTCCCCGTCAAAACTTCTTCTAAACTCAAAGTTTTTAGCTTTTACGATGCTCTCTAACTCATGGAGTCTCTCTTTTGCAATCTTACCGTTTACTTCAGGCTTCATTTGCGCAGATGGCGTACCATCCCTTTTAGAGTATGAGAAAGCATGAAGGTGGGTTAGAGGGAGTTCTCTTACGTGCCTCATCGCCTCCTCCCAAAGCTGCTGGGTTTCGCCGGGGTGTCCTGTAATAAAGTCAGTTCCTATTGCAAAACCTTTGCTTGCTAAAAGCTCAAAAAGCTCTCTATCTTGCTTGTAAACATTTCTTCTATTCATATATTTTAGCATCTGCGGCGATGTATGCTGCAGCGCAATATGAAGATGACGCTCTAGCCAAGGCTCATCTAAAATCTCTTTAAACTCATCAGTTATCTGAATAGGCTCTACGCTTCCGAGTCTTATACGTCTTACCCCACGTATCTGTGAGATTTTTTTCATAAGCTGTGCTATAGATGTGCCGGTTTTTTGACCGTAACTTCCTACATTTGTTCCCGTTAGTATAAACTCTCCAAAGCCATTGCGGGCAAGTCTTGCAATCTGCTCTAGTATCTTATCTTCATCCATACTTCTTGCATCTCCGCGCACATAAGGAATTATGCAGTAAGAACAGCGAAAACTGCACCCCTCTTGTATCTTTATAAACGCCCTGCTCTTGCCGATAAAATCATCTACCACGCTCTCATCTATATGGTTTAAATCCCCCGGCTCATAAAAAGGCTCTTCCTTTGAGAGCATCTCATCAATTTTAATTTTTTCACTCTGCCCGAAGACTCCGGAGACACGCCCCTGCTCTAGAAGTTTTTCACCTTTTGTATGAGCGCCGCACCCTGTTAAAAAGATTTTAGCCTCGCCGCTACTCTCTACATGAGAGATATATGAGCGAACATGTGAATCAGCGCCGTTTGTAACGGTACAAGAGTTTACAACAATTATGTCCGCCTCACTCTCATCTTCTGTCACGCTATACTCCTGCATAGAGCTCATCATGACCTGAGAATCGTAAAGATTTGTCCTACATCCAAAAGTCTTAAAATATACCTTCTTCATAATCTATACAATCTCTTCATCAGTTGCAAACGGTGGCGTTCTTTTTGCAGGTTTTTCAAGATGAAGCATCTGAGTAGGGTATGCAATTGTTATGTCATCTTCTGCCATAAAAGCATCTATAATCTCAGTTGAGATAACGCTTCTTAGTGTAAGCGTTGCGTAGGCATTTGTCAAATACCATGCATCAATAGCTATGCCGTTTGACTCAATAAATGAGAAAATCCTAGGTTCAACATTTGTATTTTTCAAACTATACTGATTTCTAAGTTTATTTAACTGTTTTCTTGTAATATCTGTATACCCTTTGGAGAATTTTTTAGTTATCTCTTTGGCTAAGTGCATCGCTTTTTTATGGTTTGAATCAAACGTAATAGTGATTTTAACACCATCCCAAACAGTCTTTAGCGTACTATGCGTGTAGTTTGCTATCATTCTTGTAAATACATAATTATTAGGTATAAAAATAATTCTTCCGGCTCTTCTGTTATATTCGGCAGAAGTAAGTGTAATATCTTCAAGTATGGTCATCCTCAAGAGCGATATATCCATAACATCGCCGACATACATCATTCCATCCATATCAACACGAATTCTATCTCCAACATGTATGCTTCCGCCAATAACAATTACAAGCCATCCTAGTATGCTCATAAACCAATCTTTCATGGCAATAGCAATACCCGCAGACGCAAATCCAAGTATCGTAACAAGATAGCTTACATTTTCAATATAGTTAAAAAATAGGATTAAAACTATTAAAGTAAAATTACCAAATGTTATGATTTTATTTGCCATATAAAACCGCTCATTATCGGTAATATATTTTTTTGCAAATAACTTTAATAAAAAGAAGAAAATAAAGACAATAAGTATTACAACACCTATTTTGGCAAGTTTAAACGCCTGCTCTTCTACCTCTTTGTTAATTTTTACCTCAATAATGTCTAATCTTTTTTGATAAACATCAGCCGTAACTTTCATTGTATCAAGGGCAGACTCAAATCTCTCCAGCTGCTTGATTTTCAACTCCGCTTTATCTGCATATATATTTTCATCATCAAGACTCATTATCTCGCTGTATATGCGAACTTCAGAGCGCAGAAGTGCGATAAGCTCTTTTAATTCATCTCTTTTGAGTATATAGTAATTAAAATCTCTATCTAATGTCTTAATAAGAGAAATACCGGTAAACACATCAAAAGGGTTGTCTATTGTCGGAACTTCGTCTATGTTTGGAGGTGTTAGAAGGTCTGAAAAAGGAGAGCTATCTTTTTTCTTTAGCTTCTCTATCTGTGACGTTAATATCTTCTCTCTTGCAATGAGCGCACTAAGTTCATCAGTCTCGCTAAGGGTTTTACTCTTTTTTTTCTGTAGATAGTTTATTCTCTCAAGGATTTTTTCTAGACTCTCTCTTACATCCAATGATGTAAGATAAGAGGAGTAACTTTTCATCCAGACACTATCTTTTTTTGCTATTTTATCTTCTATCTCTTTTAGTTCAGAGTTATATTTTGCAATTTTTTCTCTTCTTATGTCTTCTTGTGCGAGCTTAATTTTTTGTAGCTCTTGCTCATCTATATTTTTATCATTTTTCAGATTTGCCGAAAAAAGTAGAGATGATGCTACAAGAAGATAAAAAACTACTCTTCTCATTACTGTTTTCCAAATTTATTTAATACACACATTACCGTTCCTACATCTACTTTGTCAGTAATTACCATATTGCCGATACCTAATGGCAATATGAATGTTATAGAGGAGTCGGAGCTCTTTTTATCTAGAAAAAATGCTTCATAAAATGCTTTTGCATCTTTGATTAAGTATGCTGTAGGAAGATCATATTTCTCCAAAAGCCTCTTAACTCTCTGTGCCTCTTTCTCGCTCATGAGATTCATCTTAAGAGCCATCTCATTTGCCATAACCATGCCAATAGCAACCGCTTCGCCATGCAAGAACTTTTTATATCCTGTCTCATTCTCAATTACATGACCAAAAGTATGTCCATAGTTAAGAGCAGCTCTTACACCCTGCTCTTTTTCATCCTGCGCTACTACATTTGCTTTTGTTTCAACGGCTTGCTTTATTGCTTCTTGCAAAATTTTTGGGTTTTTTAAGTCAGCATTTTCTAAAAATTCAAAAAAGTCTTTATTAAAAGTCACAGCCATCTTTACTATCTCTGCAACTCCTGCGCTAAACTCTCTTGAGGGCAGCGTTGTTAAGAAGTGTGGGTCTATATATACAGCGCGAGGTTGATGGAAAGCTCCTACTAGATTTTTACCGTACTTGTTATTCATGCCTGTTTTTCCACCAACACTTGCATCAACTTGAGATAGAAGCGTAGTGGGAATTTGAATAAAATCAATCCCTCTTTGATATATGCTTGCCGCAAATCCGGTCATATCGCCTATTACCCCGCCGCCAAATGCTATAAGCATAGATTTTCGATTAAAACGGTGTTCAAACATAGAGTCTAAAATAGTATCTACACTCTGCTGATTTTTGTACTCCTCGCCATCTTGAAGCGTTATAACATGAAGCTCTTTTGCACTGATTTTTGAAAGAAGATAATCCAGATGAAGAGCAGAGATTGTTTTATTTGTGACAACTGCTACTTTAGTATCGAAATATATTTTAGAAAGTTCATCTATAGTTATATCGTAAGAGTCGTCAACTACTTTTTTAAGAGGAATATGTACTTGCATTATTTATCCAAAATTTAATTAGATGTATAATACTTAAATAAGGATAAAAAATGGCTAAATCAAATCTGTACCGGAATAAAAATTTGATGATTGCTGTCTAATTTATGGTAGAGTCTTTCGCTATCTGTTGAGAGAATTGAGTATATTTTTTTACCTGTTAATTTTTTTGTAAAGGGTACTATCTGTATAAAATGCTCTTTTTGTTTTAGTTTTTTTATAGGATTTTGATTCTCTTTTATAACCTTGATACTTTTAGAAAAGATGGTAGCGAGGTTATAATAGTGCTCAATAACCTGCTCTTTTACCTCTTGATGCTCATTTAGATAGTTATAAAGTTCAATGTTTAAACTCATCTGCTCGGAGACATCAAATATTGTTGAAGATATCTTCTCCAAATCTCTATTGTCGCCTAAGATTATTGAAGCATCTTTTACATTTGAGAGCTCCTTGTCGGCTATTTTAATCACAGGAACTTGTGCTTCATAAAGCATATTTCTTGTATCATTATCGGCAAACATCTCGTTTGAAACAATTACTAAGCCGGCATGATACGCCTTTATATCATTAAAAAAACTCTCTTTAAGACTACCTAAGGTGTAGTTTATATCTACAATTATATTTTCTGACCTGTAGCTTTTAATCATCCAAACAACTTCAATATCACTAGGATTAACCACTCTAATAATGAGGGTATGACCTAACTTTTCATGTACAAAAATTGCTCTTTTAATAAAATCCTCTGCCGTATCAAAATTTAACATATCCATATCAAGATAGAGATAAAGATTTGAGCCAAAAGGCTCAGGAAATTGTCCAAGTTCTCTCTTTATTGCTCTGTAAACTGATTTTAAAACAGTGGGGTCGCCCACTAAAAGCAGAAGATCATTTGGCTGAATCATCCTGCGACGATTAGGCATAATAAGCTTTCTGTTTCTGTATATAGCGACAATACGCCACTCTTTTTGCTCAATTACACCAATATGTTTGTAGATAAACGAGCTTCCAAACGGAACTAGAACTTCCATTATCTCGCCTTCCCCTATTCCCACATTTTGGGCAATTACAGGAACGTTTGGCAGATAATCTATCAATCTAGAGGAGAGAATTTCATTTGAGTTAATTAGAACAACGTTGGAGTCTTCGTTATCAAGCTTCCATTTGTTTAAAACTATAATACGAAGCTGCTTTTTTATACTTCTTATATTTTTAATGGTATGCTCAACATCCATTTTGCTATCCATAACAATGATTGCTTGAGCAAACTCCATTTTTAGCAAGTTTGCAAGCTTATAGAGGCTTGTTGGGTCAAACTCATAAAATTTAAATCGTGACGAATTTATATTTTTATATTTTTTGGCTTTTGTCTCTACAACATAATATATATTTTCACTAGTATGTGTATCTATAATTCTATTTATAAAGTGTTTTGATACTTCACCGTCGCCGATAATTAATATTTTTTTCATATACCGTCTTCTGAATTTTTTTTAGCATTATATCATCAGAGTTCTTTTATAACTATAACAGCAAAAAAACTCTTTTACAGATACTAATCTCTCTTGAATACTTGAGCTGATCTTATCCAGATCTCCTCTTTAGCTTTTCTCCATTTTCTATTGACAAAATAACCCGATACCTTAATCCAAGTATCACTTTTCGTGTTTGATGTAAAAGATGTTCCCTTCTCCCACATACCGATACTGTTTCCGTTAATTGCGTCGTAAATAATACTATCCGTCTTTAGACGAAACGCACTAGCTTTAAAAGTTGTAATTTCATTTTGATCAAAGTGCTTCTCTTGGTACTCACTCTTCATCATTAATTTTGGAAAACTGTTCTCTTTCTCACATTTTTTACTATACAAAAATTGATTTTTATCTTTCTTTTCTTTGATTTTTAAAAGTTTTTCTTGCTTTTTAACTATATTCTCTAATTCTTCAATTTTCTTTAGTAAGGTGCTGTTTTGTTCTGCTAAGTTAGCACTTTTATCAAGCATTTCGCTACATCTATTGTAGTCAACTCTAAGCTTCTCTATATCTTTTACGATTGAGTCTATCCTCTTAATTTCATCGGCATATAGTAAAGAAAATAGAAACAACAGTGTAGATAGTAATCTCATGAAACGCTCTCCTTTTTAACTAACTTCACACCCATTTCCACGTGATGAGTGTATGCAAACTGATCAAAAACAGCCATATCTACAACAAAATGTGTCTTGCATAAGAGTTCTAAATCTCTGGCTAATGTCTCCGGATTACATGATATATATAAAATACTATCATATCTTGAGGCAAAACTACATGTAGCCTCATCCATTCCACTTCTTGGAGGATCTACAAATATAGTTTTAATATCATATGATGCTATATCTATATCTTTCATTCTTCTAAACTCTCTAACGCCATCTAGAGCTTGAATAAACTCTTCTACTCCCATCCTTACAAAAGCAATATTATCTACGCCGTTTAAACTCATATTTGTTTTTGCCGCACTTATAGAAGATTTAGATATTTCGGTAGCTAAGACTCTTTTAAACTCTTTTGCAAACGGTATGGTAAAATTTCCGGCACCGCAATATAGCTCAAGAAGATCACTATCTCTGTAGAGCAAATCTTTTGTAGCCCACCCTATCATCTGCTCATTAACTTTAGAATTTGGCTGCGTAAAACTGTTTTCAATGTAGTTAAACTTAAACTCTCTACCGCTTATATTTAACTGCTCAGTTACATAATCCTGCCCTATTACAACCTTTTGTTTTCTGCTTCTTCCTATGATGTATATATTAAGTTCTGAGGCTATTTTAGTAGCTACTTCGCTCCAAGAAGAGTCAAGTTTTCTATGATAAAGCAGTGAGGCAACAATCTCGCCGTTAGTTGAGCTTAAAAAATCGGCACCAAAGAGTTTAAACTCTATACTGTTCTCTTTTATAGCTTTTAAAAGTTTGGGCATTAAATCAAATATAGGCTTACTTACCTGCGGGCACTCATCAATTAAAAGTACGCCCTTTTTGTCTATACTGTTCATGGCATAATGAATTTCACCCTCTTTATGCCATATTTTAAACTCGCTTCTTGAGCGGTAATTGCTCTGCGGTGATTTAAAAACAGATATATCACCTTGATAAAAGGTTTTGAATCTATCTCTGTTTAACTCAACCTTTAGGGCTAATTGATGCTCATATCCACCTTCATAAGCTATACAAGCACCGCACTTTCCAAAATATTGACAATTCAATGCTGCTCTGCCCTATTTTATAGAAGCTATAAGATTTCCAATAAGCAAATTCCACCCATCTATAAGGATGAAAACAAGTATCTTAAAGGGGAGTGCTATCATAATTGGCGGCAACATCATCATACCCATGGACATAAGTATAGACGCAACTACCATATCTATTACCAAAAACGGTAGAAATAGTAAAAAACCTATCTCAAAAGCTGTCTTTAGCTCACTAATTACAAAAGCCGGAATAACTACAGAAAGCGGTACATCTGCTACAGTAGTTGGATTTTGCATTTTTCTTATTCTAAAAAATAGAGCCAAATCCTTCTCTCTTGTATTTCTAATCATAAAATTTTTAAACGGAAGTGTCGTTTTGTCAAATGCCTCTTCGTAGCCTATCTTCTCCTCTATGTAGGGTTTTATACCATTCTCATAAGCTTTTACGCCTACCGGTTCCATCACAAAAAAAGTCAAAATCATAGCCAGCATGACAAGTAGCTGTGTTGGAGGAACCTGCTGCGTTCCAAGCGCCTGTCTTAAAAAACCAAATACTATTACAAATCTTGTAAAAGTAGTCATAACAAGAACCATGCTAGGTGCTAAAAATAGAAGTGTTAAGAGAACAAGTACGTTGAGTGAGCTTACGAGCTGCTGTGGAGAAGATGGAGCTGAGAGTTCAAAGTTCATAGTTGGGATTGCAACACTCTCAGCCCCAAAAATCGAGGTCGCACCCAACCCTAAAAAAAGTAAAAAAAACCTGAACATTATCTGTTTGCTGCCTTGTCTAGAACAGTCTGATTAACTTTTTGCTTATCATCAGGGTCAGCACCGTAAAAGTGAAGTTCAACCCTGCGGTTTTTCTCTCTTCCGCTCTCAGTTACATTAGTTGCTTTTGGAGAAAACTCTGAAAATCCTGCCGCGCTGATACGTTTTGGATCTACGCCGCTTAATAGCAACTCCTGTAGTACGGATATCGCTCTAGCAGATGAGAGCTCCCAATTATCCTTAAAAGGGCTGCTTGATGATGGCGATTGATTGTCGGTATGCCCTTGAACACTAACTTTTGTCTGGTTTGGAAGCTCTCCAATAATAAGCGCTATTCTCTTTAAAAAAAGTAGTGCGTCGTCATTTTGAATAACACTGCTTCCTGATTTAAAAAGAAGCGAAGCCGGAAGTTCAATAACAAAACCGTCTTGTGCCTCTTCAAGAGAGACTGCCGGACCATCTCCCTCTGCAATCATCTCATTTACCTCTGTTAATGCCTGCATAATTCTATTTACTTGCTCTGATGTCTCGTCTGCTGCCTCTATTGGAGTTGATTCTTGGATACGTCTTTTGGAGACCTCGGTTTTAATACCACCCTCTAAAACACTCATGGCTCCGGAGAGTGAACCTATTGCTTCAGAGATTTTTTTTGCATCCATACTTGACATGGAGAGAAGCAAAACGAAAAAACATAAAAGCAGAGACATTAAATCCCCAAATGCTGCCAACCACAAAGGAAGGCACTTCTCGCAGTCGGGACACTTCTTTTTCCTAGCCATTAGTTATATTGACTCACACGTTCTTTTGGAGGTAGATAGCTTAAGAGCTTTGCTTCTAGTGCTCTTGGAGCATCTCCAGACTGAATTGACATAATTCCGGTTAAGATCATCTCCTTAACAAGTGTCTCTTCATCATTTCTTATGCCTAAAATATTTGCAATAGGAGTACCAAGAACATTACCGATAATAGCGCCGTACATAGTAGTTAGCAAGGCAACTGCCATAGATGGACCGATTGCAGATGGGTCAGCCATATTTAAAAGCATCGCAACAAGACCGATAAGCGTTCCAACCATACCCATAGCTCCGGCAAGTCCGGCCCATTGACTAAACATAGAGCCGTTTACCTTGTGCCGCGTACTTGTCTGCTCCATCTCAATCTCTAAAAGCTCTCGTATGTTATCAGGCTCATTGCCATCAATTGCCATAGAGAGCCCTTTTTTCAAGAACTCGTTTGGCTCCTCATTTACTTCACTCTCTAGCGCTAAAATGCCATCTTTTCTAGCCTTTGTAGCAAACTGTATAAGCTTTTTTACAAGCTCTATCTTATCTTCCTCAGGAGGTCTTACCGCAATCATAAATATTTTTACAAATGATTTCATCTGTGCCGGCTTAAACGATACCATCAAGGCACCGATACTTCCACCGACAACAATAAGAACAGAAGGGATGTCGATATAGGCACCAACGCCTACCCCCATTGCCATAGCACCCATTAGAAGTGCAAAGACTAAAACAATACCTACAACCGTACCTAAATCCATTCAAATACCTTATGACAAAATATTGTGCTTATAATACCACAAAAAATATTAGCCTCCACAATAAAAGGGGAATTTTGTTGATTTAATTTCAAATATAAGAGCTAGAAGGTATAATTTTGTCAAATAATCAAAAGAGTTAAAAATGAACAAAAATAAAATAAGTATTGTTATCTTAGCTGCAGGCAAAGGCAGTCGCATGAAGTCTGCTAAAGCAAAAGTTTTGCACAAAGTCTGCGGTAAGGAGATGCTATACCATATCATAAAAGCGTCACGCAAGATAAGTGATGACATAACGGTAGTGCTGGCTCATCAAAAAGAGGCTGTGATGGAGTCTATGCGCGCTTATTTTAGCGATATTAACTTTGCTATTCAAGATGATGTAAATTTTCCAGGAACGGGAGGAGCTATGAAAAATATCTCTGTTAGACATGAAAAAGTCTTAGTTCTAAACGGAGATATGCCTCTTGTTACTTCTGAGGCTCTTAGCGGATTTCTAGAGAGTGACTCAGAGATAATTATGTCTATCTTTAAATTACAAAATCCTAATGGATACGGTCGTGTAATTATAAAAAATGGAGATGTAAAAAAGATAGTAGAACATAAAGATGCCTCCATAGCAGAGCTTGAAATTACAACTGTAAATGCGGGAGTGTACGCTTTTTCCAAAGATATTTTAGAGAAATATGTACCGCAGTTAAAAAATGACAATGCCCAAAAAGAGTACTACCTAACAGATATTATCTCCATGGCAAGAGCTGAAGGTTTAAATGTCTCCCCTCTTTTAGTCGACGAGGAGCATTTCAAGGGTGTAAACTCTAAAAAAGATTTAGCAGATGCGGAAGAGATTATGCAAAACAGAATAAAGAGAGCTTTTATGGAATCAGGCGTGAGCATGCAGCTTCCTTCAACTATCTACATCGAAGAGGGAGTTGTTTTTGAGGGTGAGTGTATTGTTGAAAACGGATGCAGAATAACCGGAAACTCCAGAATAATCAACTCACATATAAAAGCGCACAGCGTTATTGAAGATAGTATAGTTAAAAACTCAGATGTCGGACCCTTGGCACATCTTCGCCCTGCTTCACATATTGAAGATACGCATATCGGGAATTTTGTAGAGGTGAAAAAGTCAACACTCAAAGGTGCAAAAGCGGGACATCTCAGCTACATAGGTGATGCAACAGTTGATAAGGGCACAAATATAGGCGCGGGTGTTATTACATGTAACTACGACGGCATAAACAAATATAAAACGACTATCGGTAAAAATGTTTTTATAGGAAGCGACTCTCAGCTTATAGCTCCTATAACGGTGCAAGACAATGTGATGGTCGCTGCCGGAACAACTGTGAGAAGCGGAACTATAAATAGTGGAGAACTTGCAGTAAGTAGCGCAAAACAAAGAGTTATAAAAGATTTTTACTATAAATTTTTTAGCAAAAAGTAAAAACTTTAAACGTCTATTGTTTAATATAATTTTGAGGAAAAGCAGTTGAAAATCATCCACTTTAGCGATACTCATTTAGGTTTTAATGATTTGGATATTTTAAACGATGAGAACATTAACCAAAGAGAAGCAGATTTTTATGATGCTTTTTCTCAAGTTGTAGAGCAGATAAAAGAGATAGAACCAGATTTTATTATCCACACTGGCGACTTGTTTCACCGCTCAAGTCCCTCAAACCGTGCTATAACATTCGCACTTGAGCAGTTTAAGAGTATAAATGAGTTAAACATCCCATTTATCCTAATAGCTGGAAACCACTCAACGCCCAGAACAAACCTATCTTCGCCGATTTTAAAGATATTTGAGGGCTTTAAAAACATATATGTATCTTACTCTCAAGAGTATAAAAAAGTGGAGTTCGAGAATGTAATATTTCACACCCTGCCCCATATGAATGATGAAACAAAAGCACTCTCTCAAATAGGGCTTTGCGAAGATAATATCCACAAAAGCAAAAAAAACATCATGATGATGCACTGCTCTGTTGGAGCAACTTATCTCATGTCGGAGTTTGGAGAGTGGGTTTACCCTGCAAATAAAGAGTATATATTTGAGATGATGGACTATGTTGCCCTTGGTCACTGGCACGGCTTTTCACAAGTTGGCAAACATAAAAATGTCTACTATAGCGGCTCAACAGAGAGAACAAGTCTAAACGATAAACGAAACTCAAAAGGGTTTATAGAGCTAACTTTAGATGATGCGCTACATGTAGAGTACAAGGAGATAAAAATCCGCCCTATTCTACTTAGGGAGATTGATTGTGAAGATTATGAAAACTCTGTTTTGCAACTTGATACAAGCGATATAAAAGATGCTCTTATAGAGGTAAAACTCTCTAACCTTACGGCTCTTCAATCCATAGATATTCAAAATAGGGATATAAAAAAACTCTTTGACAAAGCCTTGCATGTAAGCGTAAAAAGAGAGTTTAAAAAAGGTACAGATGAGAAGAGACTTGATGATGTTGAATCGCTCTCATTAGAGGAGTACTTTTTAGAGCATATTAAAGATGAGAGCGAAGATAAAGAGTATGAGAGATTAAAAGACAAAGTTAAAGAGTTGTTCGCACAATATGAGGATTTATCGAATGATACTATCTAATATAAAACTATATAACTTTAAAAAGTACACCTCAAAAACGATAGAGTTTGGCGAAGGTCTCATAGGCATTATCGGTAAAAACGGAAGCGGAAAATCTACCATCTTTGAAGCGATACTCTTTGCTCTCTACGGTGAGGCAAAGACAAGAGGAAACAAGGAGCTTTTACGAAATGCAAACGCAAATGAAAAAGAGACAGTTTCTGTAGAACTTGAGTTTGAGTTTGAGGGCGTTTTGTACAAAATAATTAGAGAGTTTCGAGGCAAAGCCATGAGCGCTAATGCAAAATTTTATAAAAACGGCTCTCTTACAACCAGCGGAGCAAAAGAGGTAACCGCTGCCATAGTAAAACTTACAAAGATGAGTAAAGATGCTTTTATGCATACCCTTTTTGCATCTCAAAAAGAGCTAACAAGCCTGAGTTCTCTTAAAAATGAAGATAGAAAAAAGATGATAAGAAAGCTTTTAGGACTTGAGAAGATAGACTTTGTAGAAAAAGAGCTCCTTGAGAAAAGCAGAGAGCTAAAGAGAGAGATAGAAGCCTTTCGGGAGATACTTTTAGGCGAAGATGAGATAGGGCAAAAGCAGGAGCAGATAAAAGAGAGCGGCGCAGCCAAAGAGAATCTTGCAAAAGAGATGCTAAGTAAAACTCAAGAGCTTGAACATATAAAGAGCAGAGAGCAGAGCATAAAAAAGGAGCTTGAAGTTTTTGCTAAAACAAAAGAGCAGAAACAAAAACTCTTCTCAGAGCTAGAACTTCTAAAAAACTCCAAAAGCTTAGAGATTTTAAACCAAGTAAAACTAACAGCCGAGCTTCATCAACTAGAGGACAAAGAGGAGAAACTTAAAAAACTTCAGCCTCTAAAAGCAGAGTTCGTAGCACTTCAAGAGAAGCTAAAAGAGCAAGATAGGCTAAGAGAGTTACAGATAAAAAAAGAGGGAATTTTAAAAGAGCAAGTTCAGTTAAAACAGCAGTGGAAGAAGTCTAAAGCGGACATTGAGACGCTAGAGCGTGCATGTGAGGGGTATGATGAGTTTTTACTTAGTGCAAAAAAACTAGAGGCAGAGATAGCCCTACTCCAAGAGAGCATAAACGCAAAACAGAGCCAAGAGAGTGAACTAAAAGCCGAGATATCAAGTGAGCAAAAACAGATAGATATAACTAACCAAAAGATTGCAAAACTTCGTGAACTTGGAAGTGACTCCTCTTGTCCAACTTGTACAAGACCACTTTTAGAGGAGTATGACAATGTCATAAATTCGCTTGTCGGTACGGTTATTGAGACGCACCAAAAAAAGATAACCGAGCATAAAGCACAACTACAAAATGTAGTAACTCAAAAAGCTGCACATGAAGCAGAAAAAAAACCAAAAGATAAAGAGTTCTCAGAGCTTACAAGCAACATAAAAATAATACAGAGCAAGCTTCAAGATCTTAAAATTGCAAAAGAGCACTTCGTACATGTAGAGCAAAAAGGTATTAAAAACAAAGAGGAGCTAAAGGAGCTTGAGGCGCACAGTTACGATGAAAGGGCGCATCAGAACATTAAAGAGTCACTCTTAGCAATAGAACCGCAATACAAACAAGCCCTTAGCCTTGAGACTGAACTAAAAAGAGTTGTTCTTGTAAAGTCAGACCTGCTACATGTAAATAAAAAGATAGAGGAATTAAAAGCCCTAGCCACAAGCAAAGAAGCAGAGTTTAAACTTGTAATTTACGACGATGTAAAGCATAAAAATCAGCTTCAAGAGCATGAGAGCATACTTAAAACTATAGAGTCAAAAACAGCATCCCTAAATGAGATAAAAGTTCAAATCGCAAAGATTGAGGGCGAGATAAAAACTATACAAAATTCACTCCAAAACAACGAAATACAGCTAAAAAAAGTCCAAGCTAAAAAAGATGACTTAATCGACTATGAGAAAATAAAAACGAGCCTTGCAGAGTTCAAAACCCGTCTAAACTCAAAAGTAGCCCCAAGGATATCAAGCATCGCCTCAGAGATGTACTCTCAAATAACCAAAGGCAAATACCAACACATAGAAGTAAGCAACGACTTTGATTTTTTTATCTACGACGAGGGTAAAAAGTACCCAATAGAGCGGTTTTCAGGCGGAGAGATAGACCTAGCAAACTTAGTCCTGCGCATAGCCATCTCAAAAACTCTAACAGAACTAAGCGGCGCAAGTTCCATTGGCTTCTTGGCATTTGATGAAGTCTTCGGAAGCCAAGACGAAAGCCGCCGCATGGAGATACTAGAGGCCTTTCACACCATAAAAGAGCAGTACAGACAGATATTTCTAATAAGCCACGAGATGGAGATAAAAGAGATGTTTGAGCGGGTTGTGGAGTTGTGAAAATGCTAAGTTGTCATAAATAAAAAGTATTCAATAGGATTGTTAAAATGGAAGATACAGATAAACTTAAAAAAGCCCAATTGTCCCTTGGTGAACCGTTTGCTTTAGAGTTCTCAGAATATACAAGAAAAGTCAGAAATAATTTGATGTTTTTAAGTATATTATCAATAGTGTTGATAACTAATAATTTAGAGTTAACATCAGATTCATCCCTTCTAGGATTAAAACTAAATACATTTAGTATGGATATTATTTATAAGTTAATATTTTTATTAACTACTTATTTTCTAATACATTTTATATGGCTAGCATGGGACTATTTTATTAAATGGAAGCTAAGACTAACTGGTTCAAATATACCGTATGAAGGCGGATTTGCAGATAAAGTGGCAGACAATAAAAGTGATATCTCGCAAACAACATTATATTCATGGTGGCTAAGTAAAATTCAGGTTAAAGACAACGAGCAAAAAAATATAAACTTTATTATAGAGAAACTTGGTTCAGGCTCCATAAATACAAAATTAGAACATCTAGATAATTCTCAAGATAAAAATTTAATAATTAGAGAAATACAAACGCTCAATAGAAACGTTCAAAACTTAAATAGTAGTTTTGACAAATACCACTCTATACTGTCAGACATCAGGATACCTGCTTCTCTAGAGCGCTTTGACAAATGGTTTCAGTATATGAAGAGAAGTCAAAGTTTACGTTGGATTACAATTGAATTACTTATGCCTATACTACTTGGGATTAGCGCTTTGTGGATACTATTTGCAAAGCTTTATTCATACCCAACTCTGTGAATGAATCTCCATCACTAAAAAACAATCCAAATAAAATCCACATGTCACATCGGTGTTAATTTACGACTAGTTAAAAAATATTTCAAATTGCCATATTTTTAAACAAGCTTTCTATTTTTTAATACACTAAAGCATATTTTTTTAATAGGAAAAATTATGCATAAATCTACATGTAAATTGACAAAAGTTAACTTATATGTTAACATATTGCTATGAAAGAGGTCATCTTTTACAGACTCAAATCAGGCAAAAGCCCGATTGAAGAGTTTTTAGACACTCTTTCTTCAAAAGAGGCTCAAAAGGTTATTTGGGTATTGCAGTTATTGGAAGAAGCGAACACAGTATCTACTAAATTCTATAAATACCTGAGTAGTTCAGACGGCATTGTTGAGGTAAGAATTCAACATGGAACAAATCATATAAGATTGCTTGGTTTTGAACATAACGGAACTTTCGTTGTACTCACAAACGCTTTTAGAAAAAAAGACCAAAAAGTTCCAAAACATGAGATTGTTTTGGCACAAAAGAGAAAAAAGGAATATTTAAACAATGAGCGACTTAAAAAAATACATTGATAAAAGAAAAAAGAATGATGTTGCTTTTGCAAAAGATTTTGAGTCTGGATACGAAGAGTTTAAGATAGGCGAGATGCTAAAGCAGGCTAGAGTCGAAGTCGGGCTTACGCAAGAGGAGATAGCGCAGAGACTCCACACAAAGAAGTCCGCTATTTCGAGGATAGAAAACCATGCACAGGACATTAAACTCTCGACTCTTCAAAACTTTGCACATATCCTCGGCAAAGAGTTGAAAGTGGAACTTATATAATCCCCTATTTGAAAGTAATGAAGAACAAATAAAATGAAAAACATAAACCTAAAGATAGCAGATATAACACAAGAAGATGTATGCGCAGTGGTCAATGCGGCGAACAGCTCACTTCTTGGCGGCGGCGGTGTGGATGGTGCATTGCACCGTGCAGGCGGGGTGCAGATACTTAGTGAGTGTAAGAAGCTAAGAGCATCCACATATCCAGATGGATTGCCTACAGGAGAAGCCGTTGCAACAACTGCGGGAGAGATGAAGGCAAAATATGTTATCCACACCGTCGGCCCTGTTTATTCATCATGTGGCAATCACTGCGAAGAGCTTCTCGCAAACTGCTATATAAACTCACTAAAAATTGCAAAAGAGCTAAAATGCCAAGCTGTCTCATTTCCTGCCATCTCTACCGGTATTTACGGTTATCCAAAATATGAGGCGGCTAAAGTTGCCTACAAGAGCGTAAAATCTTTTTTAAAAACTGATGAGAGCATGGAAGTAAACTTTGTTTTTTCTTCACAAGAAAGCTACGATATCTTTGCAGATGCTATAAAAGAGCTTTAGTAAAGTATATCAAAGAGGCTAACAAGTATAATTATAAATATTTTCATAGGATTCTACAAATGAGCATATTTGCCCTACAGTCAGAAGCAGGCGGTTTTTTAGACGAAGGTTTAAAACGCTTCAATAAAGAGTTTGATGACTGGTGTATTCAGTTTGACAACTATGAAGACGCCAATCTTATGAGACAAAATCTTGGTAAAAAAATAGTTGCAGAGGTTGTAGAGATTACACCTCTCAGCTACCCAAAATATTTTTTTCATACTCTTCAAGGTGTTATCCATGCAACAAGACAGATTGATGATAAAATCATCTGCATTGTTGAACCCTATATGGGTTCAAACTTTCGTATCGCGGTGTGTGACTTAACTACAAAAAAAGTGACTATTACAAAGAGCAGCTATAAAAATGTCTTAAGCGTAGAGGGTGCATTTGCACATTTTGAATTGAAATGAAGCACAAACGACGAACATGAAATTCATAGCCGACTGCCATTTAGGAAAGATAACCCCAAATATCTGCGCATATTTGGATTTGACACACTTTACTTTTAGAGCATTGACGATGACAACATCAAAAAGAATTTGCCCCAGCTATATACATTTACCTTTTATTCAGTTATACTACCCTCAATAAAAGATGATTCGAGTTACATCTTTAGTCTGTTTTACATTGATGACCTAGTTATACAGTATAATCCGTTACTAAAAGAAAAGCTTCATATTAGATTTTAGACCATCTCAGCAATGAGATGTATTCAAACACAAAGGTATTACAATGGCAGCATTAGTAAACGGAACTGTTAAATGGTTCAACGGCGAAAAAGGTTTCGGATTTATCGAACAAGAAGATGGCGGTAAGGATGTATTCGTACACTTTCGTCAAATTAACAACTCAGGTCATGGTCGCGTATCATTGGACGAAGGTCAAAAGGTAACTTTTGAAATCGGTCAAGGCGAAAAAGGCCCTCAAGCAGAAAACGTTACAGGTCTGTAATTTTTCTAGAGCGGATATTTTATCCGCTCACAACATTCTCATTAATTTCTTTCAATAACTTTACTAAATTTATATATAATTTCCTTACTGCAAAATTCAAAAAAAACAATACAATTCTAATACAATATTATTAATTAAAACAAGAGGTCAATCATGTATAAAATAATCAAAGAACATCCTACAAAAGAGCAGATATCTAAGTTTAACATGAAGGTAGCACAAGGAGATGACTATGTAGATTATGTTATCGATTTAAGTGCTCTATCTAAGAGTCAAAAATCAGAACTTTGCGCTTTATACAATCTTAGCTCAACAGAAGTCGATGAAAAAGAGAAACTAAAGCTTACTGTATCTTCCTCAGTATAATCTTTTTTTATCTAGCAACTTGACATTACGGTTAAATCATCACTATAATGGTTAAAATCAACAAAGGAGAAGATATGTGTAAAGATGCAATCGTATTTCGCAATAGTCCGGAAGCTGTTACTCTTGAAGCTGGAGTAGCATACATGATTTGTACATGTGGAAGATCAAAAGGCGGTGTTTTTTGTGACGGAAGTCATGAAGGGACCCAGTGTCTGCCTAAAGAAGTAAGTGTTGAAAAAACAAAACAGTACCATATCTGCATGTGTAAAACAAGCGGTAATTTTCCTTTTTGTGACGGCACCCATAGTATATACAGCGATGACGAGGTAGGCAAAGCAGTTAAGAGCTAAGTCGAAGCAGCCTTTTTGGCTACTCGACTATAAAACGCTCCTGCTTAAGCACTGTAAAACTTTTTGCATCTTTATTTTTCTCAAGATTTAATTTTTTAAGAGCTTTTGGATTTACGATGTAGTATCCAAGCTGAACTTCTACTTTATCTTTACTCTCAACTTTATCACTATAACTTATCTCTCTTTTCTCATTTGCTTTTAACATAGTATCGACTATAACTCTGTTTGCAAGCCATGGCATTGAAGGACCCTCCTTATTGCCTATTACCTTTACAAAGGAGTTGCTCTTTAATGGTGTTACCTTTTTATCTTTTACAAGATTTACTCTAAGCTCTACAACTCTAAGAGGATGAAGCATGAGATCATGCGGTGCTTTATTGTTGATTGTGATTTCAAAACCATCTGAACTCTTTTTAAAGTCAAGCTCAACATATTTAGATAGCATCTGCGGGTCTTTTCTAGCTCCGGGAAATCCGTGATAAGAGTGCTGTTTTGTCTCTCTGATTGTTGTTGCTGTCCCATCGACTTTTGGCATATGACATGTTATACAGTTCTCTTGCTCGTTTTGCGCACCCTCTTTTGATGTTTTGCAAATCATAAACTCATCTTTATTTTGTCTGTGTGAGTGACACCCCATACAGACTTCTCCTGTGTAGTAGTTCTTGTTTGTATAGTCAATATCATGATATGGTGAACCTACGGTAGTTTTGTTTAAACCAAACCATGAGCTCTCTTTTTTATAAATTACTTTTTCGCTCTCTCTGCCTGCCTCTGCCGAGTAGAAAGTCTTTGCATCTTTGTTGTATATATTTTTATTTACACTTGCGTGCTTCTCTATATCTTTAATCGTATGACAACTCGAACATGTTATGCCCTTTTTAGCCTCTTGTTCATTTTTAGCATTTGGAGTGTGGCAATCTGCACATACATAATTATCTTTAGCTTTTGCCGGATGCATATCCCAAACAGCCTTGTGAATTTCATCATCATAGATTGAGGACTTTCTATGCATTGAGTTCTCAAACTCATCAACTATAAGCGGATGACATTTTTTACATGTCTCTATTTCAGACTCCCCAAGCAGGAGTGACGATAGAACTAATGTTAGCAATACTATCTTGTTCATATAAACTATCCTTTTAATTATTATAAGTTGAAATTCTAACAAGTAATAATTTTTTCTACTTGATTCACATCAACAATCTTAAAAAGAGGTAGTTTGAGTATAAATTCCTCAGCTCTTTTATGTTAAAATATATCCACTAACATTTATGAGGTAAATAATGCTCATCCCATCAGATTTGCTAAAAGGCAAAAAGATACTCCTTGGAGTAACAGGCTCAATTGCGGCCTATAAATCACTTGAACTTGTAAGGCTACTAAACAAAGCCGGTGCAGAGGTAAAAGTAGTTATGAGTGAAGCGGCAAAGAAGTTTGTCACTCCGCTATCTTTTGAAACACTAAGCTCAAACGAAGTTCTAGATGATACAAACGAATCATGGGTAAATAGTCATAACCATATAAAAGCCGGTGAGTGGGCTGACCTGCTACTCATTGCTCCGGCAACCGCTAACACCATAGCAAAATTAGCAAACGCTATAGCCGATAACATACTCTTGCAGAGTGCCTTGGCATACCCTCATCTAAAAATAATTGCTCCATCTGCAAACACAAATATGATAAACAACCCTATAACAAAAGCCAATCTCAAAATGCTTGCCATTGCAAACTATGAGATAATAGACACTCAGACAAAAGAGCTTGCTTGCAAAACAGTAGGTGATGGTGCTATGGCTGAGCCTCAGGAGATTTTTTGGCACTGCGCAAAAGCTCTTCTAAGAGAGGAGTTTTGGATAGATAGAAGAGTTATTGTAACAGGTGGAGCAACTATTGAGAAGATAGACGAAGTACGTTATCTCTCAAATTTCTCAAGCGGAAAAATGGCTTCAGCACTCGCTACCGCACTTTACTGCAAAGGTGCAGATGTAAATCTAATCTCTTCAAAATTTGACAAAGATCTCCCTCTTGATCTCTATACTATAGATATACAAAGCAGTTCTGAGATGTTAGAGTATCTGACAGACTCGGTTCGCATCGCAAAAAAAGGCAAACTCTCAAAAGCTACACTTATGAGAGAGGAGCAGATTCATCTAATTCAAAAGAAGCCGTATCTATTTATGGCGGCGGCAGTCAGTGACTATGTTGCCGAGTTCCCGCAAAACACAAAATTAAAAAAAGAGCAGTTAGGCGAAGAGTGGAACCTAAAACTAAAACAAAATATAGATATATTAGATTCAATTGATAAAACTGACATAACTACTATAGGCTTTAAGGCAGAGATGGATGAAAAAAATGCCGTTGAAAACGCTACTAAGATGATAGACTCTAAGGGAGTTGATGCAGTTTGTTTAAATATCTTAAAGGACTCTTCAAGTTTTGGAACTGATACTAATGAGGTAGAGTTTATAGTTAAAAATAAAAAAGAGACAATTCAGATGTCAGACAAGCTAAGCGTCTCATTTGAAATTTTACAACATGCAAAAAACATATGAATAGAGCAAGACATATAGCCATTATCATGGACGGCAATGGAAGATGGGCAGAGTTAAGAGGAGAAAAGAGAGTAAAAGGGCATGAAGAAGGCGCAAAAACAGTAAGAGCAGTTACAGAGTTTTGCTCGCATGATGAAGATATAGAGAGACTAACTCTTTACGCTTTTTCAACAGAGAACTGGAAAAGACCTCGCTTGGAAGTAGAGTTTTTGATGAAACTTCTACAAAAATATCTAGATAGTGAACTTGAAAACTATCTTCAAAATAACATAAGATTTGAGCCGATAGGCGATATTAGAGCGTTTTCAAAGTCACTACAGCAAACAATTCAAAACGTAAAAGAGAGGACTGCTCACTGTGATGGTTTGGTTCAGTCGTTAGCACTCAACTACGGTGCTCATGATGAGATATTAAGAGCAGTAAATAGAATTAAAAACTCTAAAGATGACATAACAGAAGCTATGCTCTCAAATGCACTTGATTGTAAACATAATGTTGATTTAATTGTTAGAACAGGCGGAGATAAAAGGCTCTCAAACTTTCTGCTTTGGCAATCAGCATACGCAGAGCTATTTTTTACAGATACGCTTTGGCCAGATTTTACGACTGATGAACTAAAGAGAATTATAAAAGATTTTACAAAAATTGAGAGAAGATTTGGAGGAGTTAAATAATGGAACTCTTTATCGCTTTTATACTCGGCGTGCTGTTAGGCTCTTTTTTAAATGTAGTAATTTTAAGAGTTCCTAAAGATGAAACCGTAATTCTTGGCTTTTCTCACTGCCCTTCTTGCAGAAACACTCTAAAGCCTTGGCATAATATACCTCTGTTTTCTTGGATTTTCTTAAGAGGAAAATGTGCTTTTTGTGCCTCTAAAATATCTCTGCAGTACCCTATGATTGAATTAATTTCCGGTCTGATACTTTTACTCTTGGCTATGAAGTTTGGACTAAACCTTCCGGCTCTACTAATTGGTTTTAGCTTTTTAACCCTACTTGCCTTGTCTATGATAGATTTCAAATACAAAATGGTTCCGGACTCTTTAAATCTTTTAGCTTTAATATTTGCCATATTTGGTGCATGGAGTATAGATGGAATTTTTACAAACTTCCAAAACGCCCTGCTCTTTGCCGGCGGATTTACACTGCTTAGATTTGCTATCTCATACGCATTGACATCATCTGCTCACAGGCATGCCAAAAAAACGATCACCTCTTGGAGCAAGAACTACCACACCTACCCTTTTATTGAAGCAATGGGCGAAGGCGATATAATGGTAGCTGCTACCATGGGAGCGCTTCTAGGAGTTAAACTCACACTAGCGGCTATATTTCTCTCTGCGCTTTTAGCACTGCCTGTTATGCTCTTTGTCATGAAAGGCTCAAAAGAGGAACAGAGAGTCCCTTTTGTCCCATTTTTAGCAATGGCTACATTTATAGTTTATATATTTGATAGCCAAATTTCAAGATATATAGAGGCTAACTACTAATGAAAATATTGCAAAATTATATAAAACAGTCTCTCTCTGTTTTGTTCTTATCTATATTTTTACCTCTTTTTTCAATTGCTTCTGTTGTTTTTTTAATAAAGATGGCTACATATACGGCAGTTATTCAACTCTCGCTATTTGAGATGAGTAAACTATTTTTCTTTATGCTGCCTGAGCTTCTTTTTTATACGTTGCCTATATCTTTTTTTATAGCCGCAACGCTTGCGCTCTTTAAGCTCTCAAATGACAATGAGATAGTCGTGCTCTTTGCTCTTGGAATTAGACCAAGAGTAATTCTAAAGACACTTTTTGCACCTGCGCTATTTTTGTCTATTATAATGCTCTTTAACTTTTTTGTTCTCTTTCCCCACGCCAAAGTTCTCTCAAGCAACTTTATATCATATAAAAAAAGTGAAGCAAAGTTTAACCTCTCCGCCTCAGAATTTGGACATAAATTTGGAGAGTGGCTTCTATATATAGGAAAAGATAATCTTGATGAAACATACTCCGACGTAATTTTGTTTAATAAAAAACAGGACGAAGAGGTTTTAATAGGCGCTAAAGGAGCAGAGATTATTAACGATTCTGGGATTTTGCGATTAAAACTTACAGACGGAGAGGGTTATAGTTACTCAGAAGAGAAGTTTACTCAAATTGATTTTAAAATTATGTATATAAATGATACTATGAAGGCAGATCTTCATGAGTATCAAACGCCTATGCAGTACTGGTTTCCTAAAGACACCTCTTTAAAAACAGAAAAAAGGCTCATTACCAATACTCTGTTTTCGCTCTTTCCGGTTTTAAGCCTTTTTTTAATTGCAAGCATCGGCATAGTCCATGTTAGGCACCAAAAAGGAAAGGTTTACCTGTTTCTTTTTCTCTCAATAATTATATATGACGCACTTGCAGTTGCACTCCAACTTGCTATATCTACTTATGCCGTACCTGTTTTAATCATAGGGTGGCTATTAGCCACATATATAATGTACAAAAAAATGATTGTATCTAAGTTTTAATGAGATGCGCACTAACTATAGCCTATAACGGTACAAACTTCTTGGGTTCACAGACACAAAAGAGCTCAAAAAATACAGTACTCGGGCAGTTAGAGCATGTACTAAATCAATTAAATATCGACTCAAAAGTAATTGCAAGCGGACGAACGGATAGAGGCGTACATGCAAGTGGACAGGTCTGCCATATCGACTTGCCGGAGTTTTGGAGTGACTTAGAAAAATTAAAAAAAGTTTTAAATGAGATGCTTCCGCCATCAATTATTGTCAAAAAAACAGATGCGGTAGATGATAACTTTCACGCTAGATACAGCGCAAAAAAGAGGCTCTATAGATACATTATCAAAGAGTCTCAAAGCAATCCGTTTGAAGAGAGTTTTGTAACATTTTTAGACTCTATTGATTTTTTAAATATAGAGAAAAATATAAAACTCTTTGAAGGTGAACATGATTTTAAATTTTTTATGAAAAGCGGTAGCGATGTCAAAAGTACAACTAGAGTTATATATAGAGCTTTTGCCTACAGACATAAAGGATATATCATACTTAACTTTGAGGCAAACGGTTTTTTAAGAAGCCAGATAAGGTTAATGGTAGGGGCATTGCTAGCTCTTAGCGCCGATGAGATAAGAGAGCAGCTTCAATGCAAAATAAATTATAAAATAAAACCGGCTAAGAGCAACGGCTTATATCTTAGCAAGATTAAATATTAACTATTTTTTGCTAATATTTTGCCAATTTTAAAAGATTGGGCAACAGATGAACTATGAGATAACAAAAGCCACTCAGGGTGAAGAGGTAAAGTTTAAAAATCCGGATCCGGCTTTTTATAAGGCACTTGGACATGAGGGGATGCAGGAACTTATGTATAAGTTTTATGACCGCATATATGAGAGCGATATTGCCCACTTTTTTCCCCAAGACCCAAATGAGTTTGAGGAGGTAAAGAAGAAAAATACAAAATTCTTTATTCAAATTTGTGGCGGTCCCTCTGTCTATGATGAGGAGATGAGAGGTAAAGATTTAGATCAATATATGATTGACATACATAAAAACTTCTCTATATATGAAAAATCAAGAGATGAGTGGCTTGGAACTTTTAGAGAGGTTTTAATGGAGCTTGATATTGAGCAAGATATAAAGGATGATTTCTGGCAATATCTAGATAAGTTTTCAAAACTTACCGTAAATAGATACCTAAAAGAGTCCTCCTACGTTTAGAAGAACTCAGTTACGCTGTCTGCGTTCTGTTTTTACCATCCTCTTTGGCTTTAGTTTGCTTTTGTATGCTTAAACCTACTTTTTTACTATACTCCACAAAATGCCAAGATACTCATGTATTGCTATTTTCGAGTTCTCAAGTGAACCTATATCCGGTTCTGCAAAATAGCTGCTAGTCTCATCTTTATGAAAATCTGTCGGTGCTGCGATAGGATTTAACCCAAGTGACTCAAATAGCCTCATAGATCTTGGCATGTGCGTTGCAGAAGTCACAAGAACAAACTTTTCACTCCCAACTACAGTTCTTAAAAAAAGTGCTTCCTCTTTGGTATCTTTTGGCCCGGGATTAATAATCATATCCTCTTCCTTAACGCCAAGCGAGAGTGCAAGTTTAGCGTTCATGGTGGCATTAGAGACATCTGTACTCCCTTTATAGCCTGTAAAAACAAGTTTGGAGTTTGGTATCTTTTTGTGTATTAACACGCCCTCTAATACCCTTTTAATACCTGAATCACTTATATTTGAAGAGAGTGGCTGCGAGCTGTCGGTATTATGACCGCTTCCAAGTACATGTATATATTTTACAGCCTCTTTGTACTCATATTTTGGGTGGCTATTTTCTAGGTTTTTTACTAAAAAATTTGAAAACGGCTGGTATGAAAAAAGCAGTAGTAATCCAAAAGCTAGGGATAAAAATAGTTTTGAAAAGCTTTTTTTATCCCTAAATAAAAAATATAGTCCAAGAACAAAAAGAGCCAAAACCAAACCCAGCGGCTCTACAAAAAATGTAATAAACTTCTTTAAATAAAATCCAAATTCCACTGCCATACCACCTCGCCAATAGTGCAGAATTATAGTATAATTCATATAAAATTATAGGATTAAAATTGCAAGCATTTGGAAAATTTTCAACAAATTTTGATGTTGAGTACTTAACACAGCACTATATATATATTCCGCAAGAAGATGAGACTATAGATATAGAGAGACTCGAAGAGCTATTAAGTAAAAAGCGCAAGAGTGTAATCGGAACTATTTTTTTATACAACCCCACTATCTCTCCCGTGGGATACAACACAAACTCTAAACTCGCAGCACAAGGCTTTGAGTTTGACGATAAATTTCACGAACTGAATTTTGATAATAATTGCAACCTGTTTGCTTCGGCAATAAAAGAGGGATATAAAGGCAAACTAATAGAGATAAAATATCTTTTCAATATTAACAAAGCAAATATAGAACCGACTCCAATTTTAGAAGAGTTTGATGCAGACTTAGATAAATATAGAAGTAATCAGCTTACAAGATATGACAAAGAGCTAAACTATCATGACTATCTAAACATTCGCCTTAGCGGCAAATTTGTATTTTTTGCCTCAGGAAATAAGTTTGACAGACACCATAAAAATATTATTCTTTATGCAAGAAACCTTGCTGCACAAGCAAAAAAACTTGGCAAGGATATCTCTTTTATGTACGATAGCAATCATGATGCGCAAGAGAGCGAAGAGTTGGCATATTTTTTGCCGCCAATTGCAACGGGAAAACTAAAAGATGTAAGGGCAAACGCTTTTAAAAAAGCGTTCTCAAAGTATCCTCCACAAATTATTAAAACATTGTAAAGGGAGCTGTTTTTTAGCTTTTTTAAAGTTTCATACTGTAGAATAGTTTTATATATCTCAAAGCCAAACTTATTGTGAAATAGGGACGGAAAGTTACGAGTCTTGGCACTTAACAAGATAGTCGGATTGCAACTTAAATTTTATTAAAAATATTGTTGATTTTTTTAATTGCTGCATCCCAAATTTACCAATATCTTGTTTGAGTGTTTTGTTAGATAAATTAGCTATTGTGGCGGTTTTATAAAATGCAGTTTCAAAAATTAAAAACATATATAAAAACAGTTGTAGGCACTCCTACAATTGATTTTAAATGGGGTAGTGAGCAGAATCAAAAACTACTCTTATATATAGATAAACTTTTTAAATCCTCCTCTCTTTTAGATAAAGAGATACAAAAAGTGATAAAACAAGCTATAAGAGAGCATTTTGAGCCTATCGGTTCTGTTATCTTCAAGATAACGGAAGATACTCTGCGCATTAAGATTATTCCCTATAAAACAGAGCCCAAAAATAGTCTAAATCTTGAAGCAATCATTGATATGATAGAACAAAATGATGATTTAATAGAACACAACTACAACAATAAAGATGATTTAATATGCCTTCAAAAAGAGCTCACGCTAAAACTTACACACTTTGTAAATAAAATAAACAATGAAGAGATAAATAAAAAAGAGCTTTTAAAATATGCAATAAGAGAAGCATTTGAACTTTACAAAGGCGATATTATCATTATAAAAAACTCTCAAATTTTTATAAAACTTTTTAATGAAAGTAGTGTAAAAGAGATTTCTGAGGAAGAGAAAAATACAGTTGCCAACAGATATAACGGACTTGACGAGAATGAGTTGGAGTCATTTTATAATGATTTCTTTTTAAAAGAGCAAAATAAAAACTTCTTCTATTTTGTTGCAGAGGAGTTTGTAGATACATATATGCTTGAGAAAAAAATCGACAACTTTGCTTATGAAAAACACGTATTTTCGCTTATACACTCCATTGTCACTGAACATTTAATAAGTAGTTTTGATAAAAACGATAGTTTTTTTAAAGGTTTCTCAGGATATATATTTAGGATTCACTTCAAAGAGGTATTTAATCACATAGCAAACCTAATACTATTAGAACTTAGCGCTTCAAACAGATATATAATGGAGTTTTTAAAATACTACTCTTTAAATATAGTCGTTTTAGATGGAAAAAAGTACAAAGTTCCTGAAATTGAAGCATCAAACGGACTCAAGTGGAATGTTGTATCAATGATGTCAATCGTTAAAATATATATAAAAACAGAAATATCACTTGAGACCACAAGAGAGCAGATAGAGGAGCTTGAAGATAGTGCTAAAGAGTTATATATAAACTCTCTCTCGCCTGTCGAATACAATAGCAATATTACAAAAGAGATGGAAAAAATATCACAAAATATAATCTATTTAACAAAAAGATTAAATATATATGCAAGCTCACTTGACACACCAAAAGAGAGTGAAGAAGCAAATGATTTAAAAAATGATATAAGAGAGATTCAACGAGAAATACAGCTAAAAAAAGAGGAGAAAAATAGACTCTCTTTGCAAATGGCAACTAAAGCCCAGATTGTAAAATATAGTAATATAAAAAGAGAGATAGATTCTCTAAATCGGCATGCAAAAAGAGACGAAAAGATTTTAGCGCAAAATAAAAGCGCTTACCTCTCAATTAGAAACTCTCTTGTAAAAGCACTTACATCAAAAAAAGCACTTATTGAAGAGGATTCTTAAACACTAACCTCTTTAATATCTGCAATTTTTAGTATGCTCTTGTATATAGAAGCGATTAAAGATTTTCTATTGTTTCTAACAGCCATATCTTCAGCATTTACCATGACATTGTCGAAAAACTTATCAAGCTCAGGCTTAAGCCCTAAAAGAGCATCAAGCTCCTCTTCGTATGATGCATATTTGACAGCGGCAACCTTGCTATATCTCTCAAATAAAATCTCTTCAGCACTATGCTCAAAAAGTTTTGCATCAACACTAAATTCATGAGACATATCAATATCTTTTGTAATATTTGCAACTCTTTTAAAAGTTGAAAACGACTCGCTAAAACCTTCGCTCTCGACCATACTTTTGAGTGCTTCTATTTTTTTACCTATTTTTAGTAGCTCTCTCTCGCCACTTGATAATACTGCTTCTATTATGGAAGGATTTACTTTATAGTATTGTCTTACTCTCTCTAAAAAGAATGTTTCAAGTTTTAAAAGATCAAACTCCCCGTACTCCTTGCTTAAATACTTTATGGTATCAACAATATCAAACTCCAAGTTATGCTCATTCGTTATTCTAATAAGACCGTTTACGGCTCGGCGAAGTGCAAACGGGTCACGTGAGCCGGTTGGAATTTGATTCACGCTAAATAGACCCAAAAGCGTATCAAGTTTTAAACTCATAGCAACAAGAGCACTCATAACAGTTGAAGGAAGATTGCTCTCCTCCCCGTCAGGTAAATACTGCTCTTTTATAGCAACTGCCACTTTATCACTCTCTCCGGCTTTTTTGGCATAGTAATAACCCATAAGACCTTGAAGTTCCGTAAACTCATAAACCATCTCGCTCATTAAATCTGCTTTTGCAAGATTAATTGCACGATTGAGCATCTCTTTGCTTGAATCTTCTGGCTTATACATCTCAAAAAGAGCATTGGCAATCTTTCTTTCTCGCTCTATCTTATCTGCAACTGTTCCAAGTCCTTTCATAAAGACAACTTTTTCAAGCCCCTGTGTGCTAAGCCCTTTTTTCAAGTCATTGCCGTAAAAAAATAGTGCATCTGCTAAACGAGGACGCAGAACTCTCTCATTGCCCTCTATAACCTTAGAGAAGTCATCTGTCAAAGCATTTGAGACTACAACAAATTTATTTATCAGTTTTGCATCTTTAAAAACAGGAAAGTATCGTTGATGCTCTTTCATAGACGTGATGATAACCTCAGGTGGAAGCTCTAAAAACTTCTCATCAAATGAACCTAATATTGCCGTAGGATGCTCTGTTATAGCCACTACTTCATCAAGCAGATTCTCATCTACCTCTACCTTAATGCCGTGCTCTTGCTCAAGCTTTAAGAAGCCACCCATGATTGTAGCGCGTCTAACATCTGGAAAGAGTGTTACTCCACCCTCTTCTAGTTTGTGGAAGTACTCCTTAGCACCTCTTATTGCAACAGCACTGAAGTTACTTGTTCTGTGAATAAAAGTCTCTTTTTTTGATTTGACACCAAAAAGCTCTACATCTACAAGCTCATCTCCAAAAAGTACGTTTACCCATCGAATCGGACGAATAAAACTATCACTCAAGCTTCCCCATCTCATAGATTTACCAAAATCAAGAGATTTTATCCACTCCTCGATTATTTCATTTAAAAGCAAAACCGAAGGCTCCCCTTTTAACTCTTTTTTATAGTAAAGAACCTCTTTTTTACCTTTTAGCGCAGAGCCTATCTCTTTAATATCTACGCCACATTTTTTAGCAAAACCAAGTGCTGCCGGTGTTGGAACTCCATCTTTGTATGCAACCTCAAGGGGTGCTCCAAAAAACTCCTCGCTGCTATCGTCTTGGCGCGTTTTAAACTCTCTGTGCCATAATACAAGTCGACGAGGTGTATAGTAGAACTC